>Ga0207899_1000109_pt1 | contig 40230 bp, 40 predicted proteins | sample MalvirmetaMSP134_FD_184235 | JGI IMG/M metagenome (GOLD analysis project Ga0207899, IMG submission 184235) | Marine viral communities from the Deep Pacific Ocean - MSP-134 (SPAdes) | ecosystem: Environmental > Aquatic > Marine > Oceanic | place: Pacific Ocean | collected 2011-06-28
ATTACAGACATGGTGCCCATAGTAGCAGGTGGCAATTGCCATCGTTTCCAGGGACGAAGGCCAGATGGGGCGGAAGCAATTGCTCTCTCGTTCTGGTTTTACGAATGATCAGGTAGTTAATGGATCCGAGAGAACGTCGCAGTAGTCCTCGTAAGCCCATCAAGCTGGCAGCCCAGATAGACCTGGGCAGGGGCGAAGCCTGGCCATGCCAGATTGCGGACTTCTGCGCCGAAGGTCTGTTTGTTCGCTATTCAGTCGAAACCTCACGCAAACTCGATCATGCCCTGACCGACGGTGATCCGGCCGAGCTGGTGGTGCGTTTCCGGAGTCTGGACGGTCGGAATCGCCACGAGTTACACGTCAGTATTGTCAGGCGCATTGATGGCGCCATGGGCGTTCACTTCACCCGCTCCGCGCCCGAGGCGGTTGACGCCATGTTGCAGCAGTGGGGTGGCTCCCGGGATCAGGATCGCGCCTCGCTGAAGGCACCCAATGACCGGGTCCAGTATGTCCTGCACCAATCTGCCAAGGCCGTAATCCAGTTTATCGAACCCTTGATGGACGACTGTTTTGGCAAGATGGTCGAGGGCCTGAAACAAGCCGCCCAGCGAGCTCCTAACGACCAGCAGGCCAACGAATTCATGGATGCCTCAGGCCAGCTTCAGGGGCGTCAGAAGGTCATCTGGCACCAGATGGCACGTACCCTTGAATCACCGTTGAAGCCGGCTCCGAAAGGCTTTCCCGGCTCGGAACTGTCGGTGGTGGATAAAGGTGAGTTCGAAGACTGGTTGACCATTCGGGTCATGGTGACCAAGGCCGACACTCAGTTCCGCGGCGACTTGCTGCAGTTGAAATTGCGGCTCGACAAACTCGGCATTGCCAACAGCACTGGCCATCACAATCCGCTGGGGCCGTCCCTGGTCTGTGAAGCCTTCCACAGCGGGCTGAGTCAGCTGAAGGCGTCCCGCGAGGTCGAGAAAGTCTGCCTGAAGGTGTTTGAAAAAACCGTGCTGCAGCAGTTGGGGCCGCTGTACCAGGAGCTCAACAACATCCTGATTCGTCACGGTGTGTTGCCTGACCTGGACCTGAGCAAATACTTGAGCGATCAGGCCACCACCTCCGCAGAGTCGGGCCCGGCGCCGGCCGCCAAGGCCGGGCCAAAGCCAGCCGCTCAGGAACAGGAGGAGGCCCAGCGCGCCGAGAAGAGCGCCGAGAAAGGCGCCCAGCGGCCAAAGCCAAAACCCGCTCCTTATCGGGGCAGTCGCAGCGGCGGTGAATTTCGCAGTTACGCCCAGGCGGCACAAACCGCCTTTGCCACGGTCCGCAACCTGCTGAGCACGCTGACGGCCAGCCGAATCTCGCGCGGGGACCCGGAACCCGTACCTTTCCCGGTTAACGCCCGGCCGCTGTCCAGTGGCGAACTGCAACGGGAGCTTCAGCAGCTTCAGGTGGCGGCCATAGAGGCCTCGTCAGCCGAGACTACCCTCAAGGAACGGGTGGTGGAGAAGGTTCGGGCCAGTGGCGACAGCAAACTGGACGAGGAGCAGCAGGGCACCCTGGATGTTGTTGATCGGTTTTTCCGGTCGGTGGTGGAAAGCCCGAAACTGAGCGAATATGCCCAGGAGCGTATCCGGCAGCTGGAAGTACCCGTGCTCAAGGTAGTGATGCGGGACCCGGCGTTCTTTGACGATATGGATAGCCCGGTACGGGGGGTGATGAACCGGCTGGCTCAGCTCGGGGCCAAAGGTGGTCGCATCAATCCCGTGGTACAGCGTCGGGTTGACGAACTGATCCAGCGCATTGCGACGGAATTTGAACAGGACACCGGAGTGTTCGAACAAACAGTTCAGGAACTCGATTCCCTCATTGACCGCCAGAACCTGGTTTACCGGCGCAATGTTGAGCGGGTAGCTGCCGCTGCGGAAGGCGCCCAGAAGGTGGCAGAGTCCAAGCAGGCGGTTGCCCAGGTGCTGGATGAAAGGCTCGCCGGTCGCAAGGTGCCGAAGGCAGTGCTAAGCCTGCTTGATGGCGGTTGGCGCGACCTGCTGTCGCTGACCTGGATCCGACAGGGTCCGGACAGCCAGCTTTGGCACGATTATCTGACGGTGATCGATTCGCTGCTGTCGTTTGCCGCGGATCCGGACAACACCCTGAATCTGCCGGAATTACTGAGGGTGATTCAGGATGGCCTGTCGTCGATTTCCAGCAATCACCTACCGTCGTCGCAGATTCGTGATGAGCTGAAGCAATTCCTGGTGCGCAGCCCGGAAAAGGCGCCCGATCTGGTTGAAGTACCGCCGGCGAAGCCCGAGCAGAAAACCGACAAGGTGTTGTCGGAGCGCGAGCAACGTAGCCTGCAGCGCTGGATCAGTCGGGCGCAGAAGTTGCGGACCGGCGATTGGCTTCGGGATCAGGATAACCCCGACGAGCCCCAGTACATCCGCCTGGTGTGGATTGCCCGCGGGTTTAGCCGGTTCGTATTCGTGAACCATCAGGGTATGCGGGTGGTGGAACTGGAGCTTGAAGCCTTGGCCCGCCACATGCGCAAGGGCATCATCGTGCCGGACAACCAGTACGAACGGCCGCTGGTGGATGAAAGTATCGATCGGATGGTACGCAAGGTCTACGACCAGTTGTCCTGGGCCTCAACCCACGATGAACTGACCGGGCTGCTCGGGCGACGTGAATTCGAACGTATGCTGGAGCAGCAACTGGCCCGCCGTGAGGACGAGCGCACGCTGGTTCGGCTGGACCTGCGCCGGTTTCGCCTGCTCAACGACACCGCCGGCTATCAGGCCGGGGACGCAACCCTTAAGCAGGTTGCTGAACTGCTTGGCCGTGCGGTGGAAGACGGCATGCCGCTGGCGCGTCTCGCCGGTACTGAATTTGCCCTGCTGGTGCCGGCGGAGCACGCCCTGCAGACCGCCCGCGATCTGATCAAATCGGTGGAAGCGGCGGAGTTTGTGTTTGATGGCAGGACCTACCGGCTGTCGGCCAGTGCCGGGGTGGTGCCGGAGTTGCCGGGCCTTATTAGTGCCGAGCGCTGGTTGCGGGCCTCCGAGCAGGCGCTGGCTGCGGCCAAACAGGACGGTCACGGCAAAGTGAGCGAGTACGCTCTGGATCCGGACGACCAATCACGGCAGGAACAGATTGCCGCCAAGGTGGCGGGGCTCAGCGATCTCAACGAAGAGCGTATGCTGTTGCGCTGCCAGAAAATCATTCCGTTGCATGCCCAGGCTGCCATGGCGCCTCAGTATGAGGTGCTGATCAGTATGTACGATGACACCGGCAACCTGATCACCGGCCGTGATTTTGTGCGGATGGCCGAACGGTATGACCGGATGCAGGCGGTGGATCGCTGGGTGGTCGGCCACATGCTGGACTGGTTGCGCGAACGGGCGCCGGATCCCCGTCATATGGGCGGCATCTGTATCAACCTGTCGGGTCACTCCCTGAACGACCAGTCGCTACTGGAGTTCATCTACGAAAAGCTGAGTGAGAAAGACGCGCCGATCGAGCGGCTCTGGTTCGAGCTGACGGAAGCCTCCGCCATCAACGATGTCGAGGCCTTTGCTGACTTCATGCTGGAAATGAAGGAATTGGGGTGTCGCTTCTGCCTGGGTAATTTCGGCAGCGGTCCCAGCTCGTTCCAGTTCATGCGGTCGTTGCCGGTGGATCTGATCAAGATCGACGGTTCGTTCACCAGTCAGCTCAGCACCAGTGAAACCGACCGCGCCATGGTTAAGTCCATGGTGGAAATGGCTCACTACATGAAGCGGGAAGTGATTGCCTCTCAGGTTGAATCCCGCGACATCCTCGATATGCTGACTGAGCTGGGCGTTGATTACGCTCAGGGCTTCGTGGTGGAAAAACCCCGATTGCTCACCAGTCTCATCTGATTTCCGGACCCTTTCTGTATGTCCAAGCGTCACCCGATTATTGCGGTTACCGGTTCCTCGGGCGCCGGCACGACCACCACCGGCCAGATATTCAGCCGGATGTTCGCCAGTGAGGAATTAAATGCCGCGATGGTCAGTGGTGACAGTTTTCACCGCTACAACCGGGAACAGATGGCCAGGCTGGCGGCCAAGGGCCAGTTCGGCGAGCGCAACCACTTCGCCCTGGCGGCCAACCACATCGATAAGCTGGAAGCACTGTTCTACGACTACGGCCACACCGGCAACGGCCGCTACCGGCAGTATGTGCACGACGAGGATCGGGAACTGATGGCGGCGGGCCACAAGCCCGGTACCTTCACGCCTTGGGGACCCTTGCCTGCCGACACCGATTTGCTGTTTTACGAGGGCCTGCACGGTGGCGTGGTCAGCGAAACGTACAACATCGCCCAGTACGTCGATCTGTTGATCGGGGTGGTGCCAATTGTGAATCTGGAGTGGATCCAGAAGATCCACCGGGACACCAACAAGCGCGGGTACAGCCAGGACGCGGTGGTGGAGACCATCATCAACCGGATGGACGACTACGTTCACGACATCGTGCCGCAATTCTCTCACACCCACATCAACTTCCAGCGCATTCCCCTGGTCGACACCTCCAATCCGTTTGTGGTCAGAGATGTGCCGACCGAAGACGAGAGCATGTTGGTGATCCGGTTCCGGGAACCCTCGGAGGTGGATTTCCCCTATCTGCTGCAGGTCATCGCCAACAGTAGCCTGTCGCGCCACGACACCCTGGTGATTCCGGGCACAAAAATGGCGCTGGCCATGGATCTGGTGGTTCGCCCCATGGTCCAGCGCCTGATGGCGCGCAAGCCTTTTGCCTGAGGCGGCTCAAACCGTCAGTTTGCCATCCCTGTAGTCGCGCAGGGCCTGCTCGATTTCCTCACTGGTGTTCATCACAAAGGGGCCGTATTGCACCACCGGCTCGCCAATGGGTTTGCCCGCGATCAACAGCAGCCGGGCTCCTGATGCGCCCGCGGTCACCCGGATCTGGTCGCCGTCACCCAGGATGTTGGCGGCGCTCAGGCGTAGCTGGGCATCGCCAAGGCTGGCCTCACCCTCGTACAGGTACAACAGACCGTTGTGGGTTTCCGGTACCGGCAGGGTAACCTGTCCGCCCGGCTCCAGGTGCAGGTCGGCATAGATGGGCTGGGTACTGCGGCTGCCTTCGACACCGCGATGCACCGTGTCACCCAGCGCCAGGGTACCGGCAATAAGCTTGATCTGGCAGCCGTCGACGTCAATGGTGGGGATCTGTTCGGGCTGTATATCGTGATAGCCGGCTTCAATCATTTTTTCAGCCGCCGGCAGGTTAAGCCAGAGCTGAAACCCGCGCATGGTGCCTTCTTCCTGCTGGGGCATTTCTGAATGGATGATGCCGCGCCCGGCAGTCATCCACTGTACGCCACCGTTGCGTAACTCGCCCCGATTACCCAGGTGGTCCTGGTGCAGCATGTGGCCTTCAATCATGTAGGTCACGGTCTCGAAGCCACGGTGCGGGTGGGACGGAAAGCCGGCAATGTAATCGGCCGCATCGGCCGAGCCAAACTCGTCCAGCATCAGAAATGGATCCAGCCGAACCGCCGGCGTCTGTCCCAGCGAGCGCTTGATACGAACACCGGCGCCGTCGGATGTTTCGGCGCCCGGGATCACCTGTTTGAGAGGTCGATCTTTCATTATTGCCTCCTTCCAGAAGGGAACTGAATCGCCGTCATCAGGCTGTCAGAGTTTCGATACTGCGTCGGGCTTGCTGCAGTGCGTCGGCTTTGTGGTCCTCACCCATGTTCAGGCCTTCGGCGTACACAAAGTGCAGGTCCTTCAGGCCCAGGAAGCCCAGGAAGGAGCGCAGGAACGGGGTCTGTGAATCGTTCGGGGTGCCGGCGTAAATGCCACCGCGTGCCGCCAGAATATAGACCGGTCGATCTTCTAGCAGGCCCACTGGGCCATTCTCAGTATAGCGGAAGCTGATGCCGGCCCGTGCAATGTGGTCGAAGTAAGCCTTGAGCACCGACGGGATACCGAAGTTGTACATCGGCACACCGATGACGATGATGTCGGCTTGTTTCACTTCTTTGATCAGTGAATCCGAATAATCCACCACGCGCTGCTGCTGGCCATCGCGGTCGTCTGCGCCGGTCAGAAAGGCGCCGAAGCGTTCGGCGTCCAGGTGAGGGACCGGCTCTGCCGCCAGGTCGCGCTGCTGGATGTTGAGATCGCCATGGCTGGCCCGCAACTGCTCGAGAGTGCGATTGACCAGCTGGGACGATTGGCCGTCCTGACCAAAGATGCTTGCGGTGATGACGAGGATGTTTTTCATGTTCGATGCCTCCAATGTGTTTCGACAAGATGGAGGTATTGAACTGCGCTGGCGGCAAAGATGAAATCGGAGAATCTTGGAAGGTTTGTTCAGAATTTTTGACTAAATGCTAGTGCCCGCCATTGGGCGGGCACTAGATCGCACTGGAGGGCGTTACTCGACGTTGCGGGAGTAGAAAATCTCCAGCATTTCCCTGCGCAGGCGGTCCTCGATGGACTGGGCTTCCCCTGGGCCGAGGTCGCTGGCGTTGACGCCAAACACGTAGTTATCCAGTTCGAAGTTTTTCAACATCATCTTGGTGTGGAACAGGTTTTCCTGGTACACGTTGACGTCGATCATCTGGTAGGCGGCCTGAGTGTCCTCGGTCAGATAGTTCTGGATCGAGTTGATGTCGTGGTCGATGTAATGCTTGGTGCCGTCCACGTCGCGGGTAAAGCCGCGCACCCGGTAATCCACGGTCACCACGTCGGAATCAAAGCTGTGGATCAGGTAGTTCAACACCTTCAGCGGTGAAATCAGACCACAGGTGGAGACGTCGATGTCGGCCCGGAAGGTGCTGACGCCGTCGTGGGGGTGACTCTCCGGATAGGTGTGCACGGTCACGTGACTCTTGTCCAGGTGGGCGACGATGGTGTCGGGCATCGGTCCCGGCGACTCCTCGTTATCCGGCTCCTCGCCGTTGGTCAGTTCGTGCTCGGCAATCAGCATGGTGACCGAGGCGCCGTGGGGCTCGTAATCCTGACGTGCGATGTTGAGCACGTTGGCGCCGATGATCTTAACGACATCGGTCAGAATCTGGGTCAGACGCTCGGCGTTGTACATCTCGTCGATGTAATCGATGTACGCCTCACGCTGTTCTTCGGTCTGCGCATAACAGATATCATAAATGTTAAAGCTTAGGGATTTGGTCAGGTTGTTGAAACCGTGCAGCTGGAGTTTGGATTCCATGCTCAGCCCCTCCGTAACGTGGAGATGAATGACTGCAGACGTGCGTTACACGTACTGCTGAGGCCGCCACCGACTACTGACCCGGTTGTTCACCTTTTGCGCAGACCGGCGGAGAGGGTGCGTATTATGCACACCGAGGGTGACGTTGAATAGTACAGGCATGGCATTTCCATATCCGTGATTGCCGCTGTGGCGTGGCGGGCCAGCCGGGGAGCTCCAGTGCTGGTGCGCGCCTGATAGAGCGGCAGTGACGCCGACTCTAACCGGCGTCACGAATTTCGTGGCTGTGACTGATTTCAACACCGGCCTGCTCAAGCATGATGGACGCCGAACAGTATTTCTCAGCGGACAGACTAACCGCACGTTTGACCTGGTTTTCCTTCAGGTTGTGTCCAGTAACAACGAAGTGCAGGTGGATCTTGGTGAACACCGCGGGCACGGCATCGGCACGCTCCGCTTCAAGCTCGGCATGACAGGCGGTGACCTCCTGCCGACTCTTCTTGAGGATGCTCATGACATCGAACGAGGAGCAGCCACCCAGTCCCATCAGCAGCATTTCCATGGGCCGCGGCCCCAGATTTTCACCTCCGTGATCGGGCGGGCCATCGAGTTGCACGCTGTGGCCACTGCCACTGGTGACCTTGAAGCTGGCGTTGCCAGTCCAGTCAACGGTTGCTTTCATGGGGGATTCTCCGTTTCTGTCTGATCGGTGCCGAAACCGTCGGCGCTCTGTAAAAAATCGTTGGCAGGATGCTAGCACAGTCATCCCCTCGCGGCAGCCGAACGAGCCGTTACCTGGTTCACCTTGTGTGTCGTTTCCGGTTGCCCAAATCAGGCCTTCTTGCTATAAGTTGCGGTGTTTTTGAATGAAAAAGGACGAACCCGCAGGGAAAGCTGGGTGCATAACAATCATTGGGACCCGCCAGTATTTAGGAGGCACGACTCGCACTATGGCCACTATCGTCAAGCCGGTTGAGCAGAAAACCAAACATCTCGATTATTTCCTTTCACAGTGCCATCGACGCCGTTACCCGGCCAAGAGCACCATCATTTATGCCGGCGACAAGAGTGATTCGCTGTTTTACATCGTCAAAGGTTCAGTCACGGTCATCATCGAAGATGATGACGGCCGGGAAATGATCATGGCCTACCTGAACGCCGGTGACTTTTTCGGTGAGATGGGCCTGTTCGACAACATGGATTCCCGCAGCGCCTGGGTCAAGGCCAAAACCGAGTGCGAAGTGGCGGAGATTTCCTACACCAAGTTCCGGGAAATCGCCCAGCAGGACCCCCGTGTGCTGTACTTTATTGGCGAACAGATGGCCTCGCGTCTGCGCCAGACCACTCGCAAGGTCGGCGACCTGGCGTTCCTGGATGTCACCGGCCGGGTTGCCCGTACCTTGCTGGATCTGTGCAAGGAGCCGGATGCCATGACTCATCCCGATGGCATGCAGATCAAGATCACCCGGCAGGAAATCGGCCGTATTGTTGGCTGCTCCCGCGAGATGGTGGGCCGGGTTCTGAAAACCCTGGAGGATCAGGGCCTGGTGCGGGTTAAGGGCAAAACCATGGTGGTGTACGGGACTCGCTGATCGCGTCATTCCGGTCATTCACCAGAAAAAAGACCGCTGATTTCGGCGGTCTTTTTTTGCCCGGCGAACCGTTTCTCCTGGCTGCTACTCAGTCGACAATGGCCACGGATTTCACCTGCATCCAGACGTATTGGCCGGCGCTCAGGGGCAGGGTGTGGATGGCCCGGTTGGTCAGGCGTGCCAGAAACGGCGTGGGACCGGCCAGCAGCCGAACCATGGCGGTTCCGGGGCTGAGTTCCGGGGCAATGTCATCAACCATGGCTGGCACCAGATTCTGGATACTCTGGTCGGTGTGCTGGTCGAGGGCGATACTGACGTCCCGGGCCAGTACCTGCAGGCGTACCGGCGCGCCAATGGTCAGCCAGTCTTCCGTGCGCAGCCACAGGTGCCCGCCCGGAAATTCAGCCCGGCACAGGTGCCAGTGGTCGTCTCGCTGATCAATCACCGCATCCAGCACCACGCCGGCGTCATCGCCGAGGGCCAGTGGCTGGTCGGTGCGGGCCAGGGTCTCCTGCAGCGGGCCTTCGGCCACCACGCGGCCCCGGTCCATCATCACAATGTGGTCGGCCAGTCGGGCCACTTCCGCAGCCGAGTGGGAAACGTAGAGAATCGGTATGGCGAGTCTGTCTCTGAGTGCTTCCAGGTAGGGCAGGATTTCCTGCTTGCTGCCCTGATCGAGCGCCGACAGGGGTTCATCCATCAGCAGCAGCCGCGGGCTTGTCAGCAGGGCGCGGGCAATAGCCACGCGCTGACGTTCGCCGCCGGAGAGCTTGGCTGGCATACGGTCCAGCAGTGGTGACAGTCCCAGCCACTGCACCGCCTGGTCAAAGCCAATGTCGCGTTCGGCCTTGGGGATACGCCGATACCCGTAGGTCAGGTTACGGCGCACAGACAGATGCGGAAACAGGCGTGTTTCCTGGAACACATAGGCCAGCGGCCGCTGGTGCACTGGCCGAATCTCGGTGGCTGTCTGCCAGGCGTCACCATTGACGGTCAGGCCCCCTTCCCAGGCCTGCAACCCTGCCACGCACCGCAGCAGGGTGGTCTTGCCGCAACCGGAGTGACCGAACAGGGCGGTGAGTCCGGTGCCAGGCAATTGCAGATCTACGTCCAGGGTAAAGCCTTCGAACCGGCACCAGACCCGAGCGTGAATTCCGCGGGCGGTCATTTCATGACTCCCGAGGGGCGGCGGCCGTTGAGGGTGTAAAGCGCGACCAGTACCACGAAGGAGAAGGTGACCATGCCTGCCGCCAGCCAGTGGGCCTGGGTGTATTCCAGCGCCTCAACGTGATCGTAGACGGCCACCGACAGCACCTTGGTTTCACCGGAAATGTTGCCGCCAATCATCAACACCACACCGAATTCGCCGATGGTGTGGGCGAAGGTCAGCACGCCCGCGGTCAGGAAGCCGGGTCGGGCCAGCGGCATCACCACTGAAAAGAATTGGTCCCGGGGTGAGGCGCGGAGTGTCGCGGCGGCTTCCAGCAGCTGCTGATTGACGGTCACAAAGGCGTTCTGCAATGGCTGCACGGTGAACGGCAACGAATAGATCATGGAGGCAATCACCAGCCCCTCGAAGGTGAAGGGCAGCAGGCCCAGTCCCAGCTGTTCGGTCAGGCGTCCGACCAGCCCCTCGGGTCCCATCAGCAGCAGGAGATAGAACCCAAGCACGGTAGGCGGCAGCACCAGTGGCAGGGCAACGATGGCCGCCACTGGCAGCCTCAGCCAGTGTCGGCTTTGGGCCAGCCACCAGGCTATGGGCGTTCCGATCACCAGCAACAGGGCTGTCGTCAAGCTGGCGAGTTTCAGGGTGAGCCAGACAGGCTCCCAGTATGCATCCATGGTGTTGACCGGGTTACTGCTCAGTTTGGTGTGGTGTAGCCATAGCGTTCGATGATACTCCGGGCGGTCTCGCTGCGCAGGAAGCTCAGCCATTGGCGCGCGGCATCATTTTTCTCGCCGTGGGTCAGAAGGATAGCCTGTTGATTGATAGGGGAATAGTAGCCCGGCGGGATCAGCCAGCGCGAGCCCTCATCCCCGTCCCAGGCGCGAAGCTGGGAGAAAGCGATAAAGCCGGCTTGGGCATTGGCCGTGGCGACAAACTGGAAGGTCTGGGCAATGGAGTCGCCACGCACCAGCCGGCGCTGCAGGGGTACCCAGAGTCCAAGCCGGGTCAGTACCTGTTGCGCCGCCTGGCCATAGGGCGCGGTCTTCGGGTTGGCGATGGCCAGTCGGGCAAATGAATCCGAGGCCAGCCAGGCTTCCGGGGCATCAAGCAGTCTCGGCTCTGGGCTCCAAAGTACGAGTCGGCCCTGGGCGTAGGTAAAACGGCTGCCGCCTACGCCCTGGCCTGTGCGCTCAAGTCGCTCAGTGCGTTCAGTGTCGGCGGACAGGAATACGTCGAAGGGAGCGCCATTGAGAATCTGCGCGTACAGCTTGCCGGTGGAGCCATAGCTTGCGGTCGCCTGCAGGCCGCTGGTGTCGGCGAACACCCGGATCAGTTCCTGGGCGGTGTCGGTAAAATTGGCGGCTACCGCCAGCCGGACGTCGGCGGCGCTGGCCCCGTTGGTGGTTATCAGGGTCAGGGCAGCGAACACGGGCAACAGTGATATCAGGCGCGGCACTCGCCAACTCCCCGGTGATGGTTCTGGTTCAGCTGGGCACCGGGTGAACGGCCCCGGTCAGGGCCTTATCATGCCGATGACACGGTGCCGGGCACAAGGACAGAATGAATTCACGAACTTCCTCGCCATTAGTCTCGTTCAGCATCTCGTGGCGACCGCCCTCGAACAGCCGCAGGCTGACCCGTTCAACACCAGCATCGCGGATGGCCTGGAAATGACGGGTAATGCCGTTACCCATTTCTCCAACCGGATCGTCGGTGCCGGCAAACAAGTGCACCGGCAGGTCTTTTCGCCACCGTGTGGGATTGATGGTCAGCATGCCCCGGATAAAGTCGTGCCACAGGCCGGTGCTGCAGGGAAAGCCGCATAACGGGTCGGCGACGTAGGCATCCACCTGGGCACGGTCCCGGCTTAACCAATCGCAGTCGGTGCGATTGGGGCGGAACAGGCGGTTGAACTTGCCAAACGTCATCTGGGCGATGATAGGACTGAGGTGCCGCCTGCCGAAGAGTTTGCGCAGGCCGCCGATGATCAGCCGGGACACCAGCAGGTGGGGCCGGTGAATCCGGTTGGTGGCGCTCAGGATCAGTGTGTCGAGCGAGTCCGGATGCTGCTGGGCGCAGCTCTGGGCAATGAAAGAGCCCATGCTATGACCCAGCAAGAACACCGGCAGCCCCGGAAACAGAGCCCGGCTGTGGCAAAGTACCCGGTGCAGGTCGTCGGTGACCTTGGCCCAGCCGTGGCTGTCGCTGTAGTGTCCGAGGTCCTGTTCTGGTGTGCCCGCGCCGTGTCCGCGATGATCGAAGGTGACGACGGCGATACTTCTACCGTTCAGCCACCGGGCGAACTCGACGTAACGCCCGGCGTGCTCGGCCATGCCATGGGCAATGACCAGCACGGAGTTAGGCGCATCTGGCTGGAATACGGTACCGCGGATGCTGTGCTCATCCTGGCTGGTCAGTGTGAACGGGTGTTCTTGCATGGGTTGTCCCTGAATCGTCCGATGCCGGGCGTTCCCATTCCGGCGGTTTCCAAAGGTGTCTGAGTCGAGACCATAATCCGCCGGGCCGTGCCATGTCGCGGAACAGGTCCACGTATTCGTGGGTCCACAGCATCAGCAGGTTATTGGACGGCACTGGACGGGTGATGCCGTACTCAGGCGGATCCTGGGCATTTTCGTCCACGAAGGAGCCAAACAGCCGATCCCAGATGATCAGGACGCCGCCGTAGTTGCGATCAATGTAGCCGGGGTTGCGACCGTGGTGTACCCGGTGGTGGCTGGGGGTGTTGAAGACCCACTCAATCCAGCGCGGCAGACGGCCAATCAGTGTGGTGTGGATGAAGAACTGATACACCAGCGACAGTGCGTAGGCGATGCCGATCCAGACCGGGTTGAAGCCCAGCAGCGCCAGTGGCAAGTAAAACAGCCACACGCCGTTGAAGATGTTGGTGGCGTTCTGGCGCATGGCGGTGGAGAAATTCATCCGCTCGGAGGAATGGTGTACGACGTGGGCAGCCCAGAACCAGCGCATCCGATGGCTGGCCCGGTGCATCCAGTAAAAGCAGAATTCCACACCCAGGAAGGTGAGAAAAGCGGTCAGCCAGTTAAGTTCCAGCTCAAACAACCGGTAGTGGTAGCAGAGGGCAAACACCGGAAATGCGATGATGCCGGCAAACAACAGTTCGGTGGTCTGGTAGCCTGCACCCAAGGCAAAATTGCGGATCGCCTCCCGGGTGTCCATCAGAGCCGGGTTATGACGGATTCGAAGGTATTCCCAAAGCGCCACCGCGATAAATACCGGAGTGGCGATGACAAAAATGAGCTGGCGTTCATCCAGTGCGAGCCAGGGCGAAACGGCGTCCCACAGGGGGCGGAGTCCGCTGTCCTCAAGCACCGCCAGCAGCATGTCAGTCAGATTCATATCGGGCCTGCCAGTTTTGTTATTGATCTGCTTCTATTCTGGCATGGCTTCGGGGCCAGCGCGGTGTCGGTTTCCGACACCCGCACTAGCGATTTCCGACATCACAGGGTCAATTTCAGTTCGCCTTGCGGTGCTGCTCGTAAAGCTCCGAGAGCGGCTGGAGCTGGTCCTGCCACTGGTCGAGCCAGGCTTTGATGTCCTTTGGGATCTTGCCCGGCTTGGGCCAGGGCACCGGGTACTCGGCGGGCTGGAACATGGGCGCAAAAATGGCGGCTGCGCTCAGATCTGCCCGGGAAAAGCTGTCTCCCACCAGATAGGGCTTAGCGCGATAGGCTTCGGCCAGATCGGTTAGCAGGGTTTCCATAACCTGGCGCGATTGTCTGGAGGTTTTCTCGTTTATTTTCATCCATTTGCGCATTGTTTCATCGACCCGGCTGAACGCCAGGCTTAGCAGAATGCGGTTGTAGAACGGGGTGCCAGCGGCCAGCATCGGCACCACCACTTTCGGGCGTTGCAGGAAGTGGTGGTAGGCGTAGCACCGCACGGCCGGGCCGGCTTCCTCATCCAGGCGTCGCTCCCAGGCCAGGGCCTGCTCCCGCTGCTCGGGGTCGGCCGGGGTGAGGGCGCGCTCCGGGAATGTCTCGTCGAGGTAGTCCAGAATCTGGGCCGAGCCCTGTGTGCAATGACCGTCGTGATCCAGCACCGGAACCGAGGTGCACTTGCCGCCGGTGAGTTGCTGGACGGTCTTGATGTGCTGTCCCGGTAGCAGGGGCACGTCCTCGTAGTTGAGGCCTTTGTAGTCCAGTGCCCACCGGATCTTTTCGCAGTAGTGGGAAATGGCGAACTGATAGAGCTTGAGAGCCATCAAATATCTCCTTGGTGTAGGTGCCTAGCATAGTCCTGAATCGCCGCCAGAAGAAGCTGGCGGAGAGGAGTGTGCGGCAGCCGGTGGTCATGGCGGTGCCAGCGGCATACACTGTCGCGCCAGGATCACAGAAACAAAGGACGTTGACCATGTATCCACGCCATGCACGGCTAGTGCCTGTCGTCGCCACCGTCGGCCTGTTGGTTTCGGCCTGCACCTCCGCGCCGTCGAACACCGAATCCAAAGAACCTGCCGTTGTCAGCCAGTACGCCTGCGGGCAGTTGCACATTCGTGTCACCGCCGATCCGGATCGCCGGCTTCTGGGCATTGATTACCGGGACAAACGCATACTCCTGAAGCCTGACGCCAGCTCCTCTGAAACCCTGTTCGTGGCCCCGGGCGATACCACCACCCGGTTCCGGCGACAGGGCGAGCAGGCCGAGCTGACCATTCGCGGCGAAACCTTTCCCGATTGCCTGCCGCCGGGTGCGCTGGAGCGGCCCTTCATCGCCCAGGGCAGTGACCCGATTTGGCAGGCCCATGTGTCGAGTGCAGAGCTTGTCCTGAGTCCGCCTTACGAAGATCAACAGTCGCTCAGGCTGCCGAGTGAGTTGGTTACCGCCAACCGTCACGGGCGGGAGTTCGTGGCCGAAGCCAGTGGTACCCGGTCGACACTGACGGTGGCGAATCAACTATGCCAGGATCCGGTAACCGGAGCCCAGTATCCGAATCAGGTCCGGCTCACCATCAATGGCCAGAGTTACCAGGGCTGCGGCGGTAATCCGCTGCGCCTGATTCGGGGTGCCGAATGGGTGGTGGAGGATCTGGCTGCCGAAGGGATTATCGATCGGTCACGGCTGACCCTGCGGTTCATGGATGACAACCGGATTGCCGGCCAGGCTTCGTGCAATCGCTACACCGGCCGCTACCAGCTGACCGATGAAGGCGGTATCGATGTCAGTGAGCTGGCGATGACACGAATGGCCTGCGCACCCGCACTGATGGCCCAGGAAGCCCGTTTCATTGAGGCCTTGGAGCAGGCATCGAAGGTCCGGATCGGGCCCCATGGCGAGCTTCTGCTGTTCACCTCAGAGGCTGGGTTACTGTCGGCTTTTCAGTCGGACCATGACACGTTATAACGCGCCAGGATCTCATCGAGACGCCCGCTTTGCCTGAGCTTGCGAACGCCCTCGGTTAACAGGGTAGCGAGCTCCTCAGATTGGGGGTGGACCTCCGAAAAGGCAACGTAGACTGGTAAGCGTTCCAGCTTGGCCACCATGCGCAAACTGTCCTGCTTGCCCAGTTGCCTGAGGGTCCATTGCATCACGTCGAGGTCTTCAGGGAGAACGTCTGACCGGTCGTGCTCCAACATTTCTATGGCCCGGTCTAGCGGCGACGGGCCAGATAAAATCCAGACTCGTTCTGGGTTATCCTTGTGCTTGTCGATGTAGGCATCAAGCTCCGATGAGTAGGAGTAGCCATTGATGGTCACCAGGGTTTGCTGGCGCAGCGATTCTATGCCTTGGTAAGTCCAATCACTTTCAATGTGGGTAAAAAGAGCGGTGCGCGCGTAGCCGATGGCTTCTTCGGGATACACGAAACCCGTTGAATCCCGGGTGAAGGCACCGACGACAGCATCAATATAGCCTTCGTCGGCCAGCTCCAGTGCCCGCGCCCAACTCACATTAATGTACTCCACTTCCAGGCGGGCCAGGGCGAACGCCTCCCTCGCGATCTCGATCATATACCCCTCGCGTTGGGCGCCTGCCGTGCAGTTATGCGGACACCAGGGATCGGCGGCAATCGTGATCGTGCGTTGTTCGTCAGGCTTCCGGTTTTCGGTAGTTGCAGAGACTTCAACGACGGCGGTTTGTGCTGCAACAGGGGGTGAGTCTTCTGGCGGCGAGCAGGCTGTCAGGCAGGTGAAGCAAATCAGGAGCAAGGCTCTCAGCATCGTTTATTGACCAAGGTGCCGTCAATACGGCTTAGTCTCAAGCATAGACGGTACTGAGAGCTTTGTATTCTGATGGGTCTTAATTGGCCCGGTTGTCCCTTTCGCTGGAGGCTTCAGTGGGGACCAGTGCCCGAGTCAGGTCCTTCATGGTCAGGGCGCCAACCTGTTCGCCATCCCGCACAACCCGGAAGGTCAGGGAGGTGTCACCCTTGGAGCGGGACAGCACTGTCTCCAGGTTGTCCTTTTCCGTGATGTCGCCCGCGTACTCGATATCGTCCCGGTCTGGCTGGGTCATGATCGAGCGAACCCGGAGTACCCGGGCCCGGTTGATGTCACTGATGAAATCGATGATGTAGGGGTCATTCGGGTTCAGCAGGATATCCTGGGGATCGCCCTGCTGGATCACCTCGCCGTCTTTCAGGATGACCAGATGGTCGGCCAGTTTCAGCGCCTCGTCCAGGTCGTGGGTGATGAAGACAATGGTCTTCTTCAGCTCTTCCTGAAGTTCCAGTAGCAGGTCCTGCATATCGGAGCGAATCAGCGGATCCAGCGCCGAGAAGGCTTCGTCCATCAGCATGACTGGGGCGTTGGAGACCAGCGCGCGGGCTATGCCCACGCGCTGCTGCATGCCGCCGGACAACTGGTGCGGATACTGGTTTTCGTTGCCTTCCAGGCCAACCCGGGCGAGCCACTTTCGGGCTTCCGCCTCGTAGTCTTCGGTTTTCTTGCCGCGCACGTCCATGGCCATGCCCGCATTGTCCAGTACCGTTCGGTGCGGGAGCAGGGCGAATTTCTGGAACACCATCGACATCCGCTCACGCCGAAGCTTGCGCAGCTGGGTTTCGTCGTACTGCATGACGTCTTCATCGCCAAAGCGAATTTCGCCTGCGGTTGGTTCAATCAGGCGGTTCAGGTGCCGGATCAGCGTCGATTTGCCGGAGCCGGACAACCCCATGATCACGGTGATTTCGCCATCGCGCATATCGACGTTGATGTCACGCAGGCCCAGTACGTGGTTCTGCTTTTCCAACAGGTCGGACTTATTCATACCGCGGCGAACGTATTCCAGCCCGACATCCGGTGTCGGGCCAAAGATCTTGTACAGGTGCTTGATGGAAATCTTGATGTCTTTTTCCACGTCTCTGTCCTCAGTGCTTTTGGGAGGCATTGATGCGTGCCAGAGAAGCTTTGGTGACCCGGTCCAGGATCACGGCCAGAATCACGATGCCGAGGCCGGATACCAGACCAACGCCCAGCTCCAGGTTTCGGATGCCGCGCAATACCAGAACACCCAGGCCCGGCGCTGACACCAGGGAGGCAATCACGACCATGGCCAGGCTCATCATGATGGTCTGGTTTACACCCGCCATGATGTTGGGGAGCGCGAGCGGGATCTGGACCTTGAACAGCTTCTGTCGAGGCGTCATGCCGAAGGCGTCGGCGGCCTCAATCACATCTTTGTCCACCAGCCGGATGCCGAGGTTGGTCAACCGGATAACCGGAACGATGGCGTACAGGATGATGGCAATGCCGTACAGTTTGGATTCAGTCACACTGAACAGGAAGATCAGCGGGATCAGATACACGAACGGTGGCAGCGTTTGCAGCATGTCCAGTACCGGGATGGTCATGCGTTGCATCATGTCGCTCCGGGACATGGCAATGCCAATGGGCACCCCTAACAGGACACAGAGAAACGCACAGACAAAGATAATCGCCAGAGTCTGCATGGCGTAGGTGTAATAGTCGATGAATGCCAGGGTGACAAAGCTGGCGGCCACAAAGCCCACCAGTTTCCAGGATTTACTCACCACGAACACCACCGCCAGCAACAGCGGAATGACGATCCACCAGGGTGCGCTGAGCATGGCGTACAGGGTGCCATCCAGGGCCCAGCTTAGGGGTTGCGTGATGGGGTCAAGGACCACACTCATGCTGTCCTTGACGGCCAGGAAGCCTTCTTCCAGGCCTTTGGTCAGTTCCCGGGATTGAGGGAAAGCCGGGCAGGCTTTGTTCAGGGCATCCATGGAAGGAAAGGGAAGGTCCCACAAAGAGGTTTCGGTGGGTTCCCCGCCTTTGGCTTTTGACAGCAGCTGTGCCATGGACATGGGGGCGTCACTCTTGCCCTCGGTGCACCAGTCTTCCAGACCGAGTGAAGTAAAAACAGCGTCGTAAGTAGCCATGATTCGTCAGGTTCCTGCGCGTATCTCCGCCAGGTTAACGGACATCGGGTAAGTGAATGGAAAGCAGGCAGGGCCGGTGCGGGCCCTGCCTGAGATGGAAAGCGTTACTCGCCGAGGATCGCCGAAAGGCGCTGGCGGGCTGAATCGTTCAGCCAGTCTTTCCAGGTGTCGGTGTTGTTGCTCAGGAAGTACACCGCTGCTTCTTCGGCAGAGGCGTTATTATCGCTCTTCCAGGCCAGCACCTGGCTCATGGTTGCGGTCTTGAAGGTCATTTTGCTCAGCATCTCGGCAACTTCCGGTTCGCGCTCCTGGAAGCTGGTGGTGACTGCGGTCAGTACCGGTGCCGCCGGGAAGTCGGAAACTTGCGGGTTATCATTATCCTGATTTTGATTGGCCGAGTGGGCGGCTTCATCGTATTCGCCAAGATCTACGCGTGTCATGTCGAATTTTCCGAGCGGCACGGTCGGGCCCCAGTAGTAACCAAACCAGGGTTCTTCGTTCTGAACGGCTGAGGCCATGGACGAGGCCAGAGTCTCGCCAGAACCGTGGTTGAAGACGTCAATGCCGGAAGCTTCAAGATCCAGGGCGCGGACCAGGTTGTCGTTGACGATTCGGCAGCCCCAGCCGTCCGGGCAGTTGTTGAAGCGGGCTTCAACCAACTCTGGGTTGGCCATGATGCCCTCGATGGTTTTCAGTTCCGGATGTGCTTCCACCACGTAGGTTGGTAGCCACCAGCCTTCCACGCCGCCTGGCGACAGTACTTCACCGAGCCGGACGATCTTGCCTTCTTTTTCCAGCCGGTTGAAAACTTCGCCGGTAGAGTTAACCCAAAGCTCAGTCACAATGTCCGGCTCGCCATTTTCAGCAACTGAGGTGATCGCGGGAACGGTGTCGGAGGGTACAACCGCCACTTCGCAGCCGTAGCCCTGTTCCATCACGAACTTGGCGACGTTGGTGACCACAGAGGCAGAAGCCCAGTTCATTTCGGTAATGGACACTTGGCCACATTCGTTGGCCTGGGCAAACGCCGGGGCGGCGGCTGCACACATCAGCGCAGCAGACATAATCTTGCGCATAGTCATTTCTCCTTATCAGGGTTGGCTGATTAGTTGCTTAAACATTAAGGATAGTTCACGAATTACGGTTCGTGGGCCGTAACGGATCGGAGCGGGGGCGATATTTTTGATCTTGGTTCTAGCAAGCAAAATCAGGAGGTCTCGGACATTACATACCGTTCAGGATAAAGATCTTGAGCAAGGATACAAGTTTGAATCTTAATATGTGCCCATTTTAAATACGTATTCCCCGATGAAAGCGCCGGCTCCTGTCAAAGCTTTGTAGCATTTTCTGATTAGACTCCGTCCGTTTGGGGGAGCGCATCATGACAGAATTACGGGCACTGACACCGCACACCGCCATCGCGGCGGAGCAAGCCACCCGGGACAGCCGCCAGCGTCGTTTGCTGCGGTCATTCCTACCAGAAATGGTACAGTTGGAGCGCCTGCTGGCGGAGGCTCCGACGTCGGTGACCACTCGGGTTCTGGATCGCATACCGGTTGCCGAGATGTCGTTGCCCATCTATCGGGTGGATCTGGGCTCCGAGCGACCAGACGCGCCGTCGTTGGTGCTGGTCGGCGGAGTACATGGATTGGAGCGCATTGGCAGTCAGGTGGTCATGGCATGGCTGGAGTCAGTGCTGGCCCGGCTACGCTGGGATGACAGTTTGCGACAGTTGCTGCAAATCGTGCGGGTGACCATCCTGCCCATTCTCAATCCCGGTGGCATGTTCCTGAATCAGCGCAGCAACCCGGGTGGTGTGGATCTGATGCGTAATGCGCCTATTGTGGCCCAGGAACGCAGCGCTTTCATGCTCGGAGGTCAGCGGCTATCCACGAAACTTCCTTGGTACATTGGGGACCCCGAACAGGGTATGGAGCGGGAGAATCTGGCGCTGGAGTCGGTGATCAATGATGTGATTCCTGGCCGACCGTTCAGTGTGGCCCTGGATTGCCATTCCGGCTTTGGCTGGAAGGACCAAATCTGGTTTCCCTACGCCTACCGTCGGCGCCCGATGCGGCGCATCGCCTCGGTCATGGCGCTTAAGCTGATCTGGGAGCAGGCATATCCGAACCATGATTACCAGTTCGAGCCGCAGTCCCGCCACTACCTGACCCACGGGGATCTTTGGGATTATTTTTACAAACAGGTGAATCGCACCAGCGACGGAGTGTTCTTGCCACTCACCCTGGAAATGGGCTCCTGGCGCTGGGTCCGTAAACGGCCTCGGCAGTTGCTACGGCTGGACGGCCTGTTCAATCCCCTGGCGCCGCATCGACACAAACGGGTGCTTCGAACCCATCTTGCCTGGATGGATTTCCTGTTGAGCGCCGCCGCCGGCCACGAAAACTGGTTGCCGGCCCGGGAACAGGAGTCCATGCTGAGAGAAGCGGCGATCATGCACTGGTATCGGGACGCTCAATAGCATGGACTGGATTCTGTTGCGGGGTTTAACCCGTGAGCAGGCCCATTGGGGTGAATTTCCACAGCGCCTGCAGTTGGTATTTCCGGAACACCGTTTTCATCTGGTCGACTTGCCGGGTACCGGTGTCCATTTTCGCGAATCCAGCCCAGACACCATTGTTGGCATTCGTGAGGCGGTACGGCGGCAGATCGCTCACATCCCCAAGCCCTTCAGTGTCATGGCGTTGTCTATGGGCGGCATGGTAGCTCTGGATTGGGCGCAGCACGCCCCGGAGGGTGAAATCCAGCATCTGGTGCTGATCAACACCAGCTCCGGCTTCAGCCCGTTCTGGCAACGCCTGCGGCCCGGTGCCTGGCCTAAACTGGTCCGGTTGCTGGCCCGACGCGAACTGTTCGACCGTGAGCGCGACTTGCTGCGATTAACGTCCAATCGCGTACCGCCCCTGGAATTGGTCAAGCAGTGGTATCGCATCCAGCGCCAGCGCCCGGTCGGTTTCCGTAACGCCGGCCGACAGATTGCCGCCGCGGCCCGGTTCAAGCCAACGTCAAAACGACCCATGCCCGAGGCGCTGCTGTTGGCCAGCATGGGGGATCGGCTGGTGCATTGGAAATGCAGTGCGGCCCTGGAACAGCGCTGGCAGTGGACACTGAAGCTGCACCCGGACGCGGGCCACGATCTGATCATTGACGATCCGGACTGGATCATTCGACAGCTGATGGCGTGGCTGTCTCGCTAGGATTGGTTGCTTGACGCAACTCTCTGTTCGGGGCAGGCTCAGCGTTTGTCTGCCGGTGGCAGTTAACCGAAAACCGTCCGGAACGGAGCCAACAACAATGAAAATCTTTGAAACCAAAACCGCCCCCAATCCCCGCCGTGTACGCATGTTCATGGCCGAGAAGGGCTTGCTCGATAAGGCAGAGTTTGTCGAGATTGACCTGCAGAAAGGCGAGAACCTGACACCGGAATACGTCGCCAAGAATCCGATGAAAAAAGTGCCGGTGATGGAACTGGACGATGGCACCTGCATTGCCGAAACCATGGCCATCTGCCGCTACTTCGAGGAAAGTTATCCGGACACCCCAAGCCTGCTGGGTGATACTCCGTTGGAGAAGGCGCAGCTGGAGCAATGGATGCGGTGGATCGAGCTGTTTTTCTTCATGCCTACCGGCATGTGTTTTCAGCACACCAGCGGCTACTTCAAGGATCGCATGAATCCGATCAAGGAGTGGGGCGAGGAGTGCGGCCAGCAGGTTGAGAAATTCCTGCATTTCCTGAACAAGCAGCTTGAGGGCAAGGAGTACATCTGCCTCGATCGCTTCACCGCGGCTGACATCAACGCCTTCACCACCATTGCCTTTGCCCGGGTGATCAACATCCGCATCAAGCCTGAGCAAACCAACCTCCAGGCCTGGTTCGAGCGCATCAAGGCGCGGCCATCAGCCCAGGCGTAACGCGCGGCTTTTGATGCCACAGCTCCGTCCACTCAAATCAGGAGAATGCCTTGATTGATCTCTATACATCGCCGACCCCCAACGGCCACAAAGTGTCTGTATTGCTGGAAGAGATGGGGGTTGAGTACAATCTGATCCCGGTCGATTTGTCCCAGGGCGCGCAGAAATCCCCGGAGTTTCTGACGATGAACCCCAATGGCCGCATCCCGGTCATCGTGGATCGCGACAACGACGATTTCGTGGTGTTCGAGTCCGGGGCGATCATGATTTACCTGGCCGAAAAGTACGGCCAGTTCTACCCCACCGACCCAAAAGTGCGTTCACGGGCTCTCCAATGGCTGATGTTCCAGATGGGCGGAGTGGGGCCGATGATGGGGCAGGCCAATGTGTTCTACCGGTATTTCCCGGAGAAGATCCAGCCTGCCATTGACCGCTACCAGCATGAGTGCCGGCGTTTGTTTGAAGTGCTGAACACCCGCCTGGAACAATCCCGCTACCTGGCCGGCGACGAGATCACCATTGCTGATTTCGCAAACTGGGCATGGGTGCGTACCCATAACTGGTCCGGTGCCTCGGTGGAGGGGCTGGAGCATCTGATGCGTTGGGTCAACGAGCTCTATGAGCGCCCCGGTTGTGCGGCCGGTATTCACAAACCGGAGCGCCCGGGAAGTTCGGACGACCTGGTCAAGAGTGCTCAGACCATGGTAACTCGCTGAGCATCGGGTAAGATCACAGCCTTGATGACAACCGACAGGAGACCGGCATGACCGCCTCGGCACAACTGACCTGTGCATTGGACAAGATTGATGGCGCCAACCGCGCCGACCCGAACCGGGAAACCGTTGATGGCGAGTCGTTGCCGCGGGAGTACGCCTATAGCCAGCACATGAGCCGCTGGCTGTTTGCGCTGGAATCGGAGCCCTCCGAGCGGATGCAGATTGCCTGCCGGGCCCAGCACATTGAACGCTGGACCATTCCGCGCACGGATTACCCGGAGGGTCGCAAGGCGTACTATCAATGGCGCCAGGCCTGCGGTCGCATGCACGGGCGCCGGGCCGCCGAGATTATGGCGGATTGTGGTTACGAGGCGGCTGAGTGCGACAAGGTGGAAACCATTCTAACCAAGCGCGAACTGCGTCAGGATGCCGATACCCAGTTGTTGGAAGATGTAGCCTGTATGGTGTTCCTGGAGCGTTACTTTGCCGATTTCTATGAAGAGAAAGCGGACTACGATAGGGAAAAGTGGCTGAGAATCGTGCGTCGGACCTGGGGCAAGATGTCGCCTCGGGGGCATGAGGCGGCGATTAAGCTGGCAGAGGGTATGCCGGCGCACCTACTGACGTTGTTGCAGGAGGCGCTGGCGGGTGCTGACGAGTGATGTAGGCTTCCAGTTGCGTGCACGGGGCGGCGGGTAGAGCCGCCCCGTTCGGGCATTTGAGTGAGCGCCCTTAGAAGAACAATTCCTGCAGTTTCTTGCCGGGATCTTCTGCGCGCATAAACGACTCACCCACCAGGAAGCCGTAGATTCCCCGGTCGGTCATGGCCTGCACATCAGCGCGGGTCATGATGCCGCTTTCGGTGATGCTAAGGCGATCCTTGCCAATGCGTTCGTGCAGGTCGAAGGTGGTGTCGAGCGATACCTCAAAGGTGTGCAGGTTGCGGTTGTTGATGCCAACCAGCGGGGTCTTGAGTGTCAGAGCGTCGTCGAGCTCTTCGCCGTTGTGCACTTCCACTAGCACATCCAGGCCGATCTCGTGGGCGATGCCTTCCAGCTCCTGCATCTGGTCCCTGGTCAGGCAGGCCGCGATCAGCAGGATGCAGTCCGCGCCCATGGCCCGGCTTTCGTACACCTGGTAGGGCGCCACCATGAAGTCCTTGCGGATTACCGGCAGGCTGCAGGCGTTGCGGGCGGCGACCAGGTAATCTTCGTGGCCCTGGAAAAAGTCTTTGTCGGTGAGTACTGACAGGCAGGCTGCGCCGCCTTTCTCGTAGCTTTCAGCAATGGCCTCAGGCTCGAACGGGTCCCGCAGAATGCCCTTGCTGGGCGAAGCCTTCTTGATCTCTGCGATCACTGCCGGTGCCTGGCTTTCGATTCGGCTGCGCAAGGCCTTGGCAAAGCCTCGCGTCGGCGCCTGGTCGCCCGCCATGGCCTTAAGGTCGTCGATGCTGACCTTCGCTTTGCGATCGGCGATTTCTTCCCATTTGCGCTCAACAATCTTGCGCAGGATGGTGGGGGTGCGGTCGTTGTGTCGGTCAGTCATGGTTGCTGTCGCTCAGAAACACTGGGAAAAGTCGGCCAGTTCGGACATCTTGCCGGCGGCCAGGCCGGAGCCGATGGCGTCCAGGGCCAGTTCTACTCCGTCTTTCGGGGTGGCGGCCAGGCCGGCTACGTAAATCGCCGCGCCGGCGTTCAGGGCGATCAGGTCACGGGCTTTTTCCGCCATTTCGTCGTGGCCACGGCCAAAGGCGGCCCGGATCAGCTTCAGGGAGTCCTCGGAGCTGTCCACGGTCAGGCCGACCAGGGATTCACTCTTGATGCCCAGATCTTCCGGGGTGATGTCGTATTCGGTGATCTGGCCGTCCTTCAGCTCGGCCACGTGGGTCGGGCTGGCCAGGCTGATTTCGTCCAGCCCGTCCTTGGAGCACACCACCATGATGTGCTCGGAGCCCAGGCGCTGCAGTACTTCTGCCATCGGCCGGCACAGATCCTTGGTAAATACCCCGAGCAGCTGACGTTTAACGCCAGCCGGGTTGGTCATCGGGCCGAGGATGTTGAAGATGGTGCGGCAACCGAGTTCCTTGCGCGGGCCAATGGCGTGCTTCATGGCGCCATGATGAGCCGGGGCGAACATGAAACCAACACCGATCTGCTCAATGCATCGGGCCACCTGTTCCGGCGACATGTTGAGATTGATGCCGGCCTTTTCGATCAGGTCGGCACTGCCGCTCTTGGACGATACCCCGCGGTTGCCGTGCTTGGCGACAAAGCCGCCGGCGGCGGCGACCACGAAGGCGGCCGCCGACGACACGTTGAACAGGTTGGCGCCGTCGCCACCAGTGCCGACGATGTCTATCAGGGGTTCGGCCTTGACGGTGACGCCGGTGGCCAGCTCGCGCATGACTTCGGTGGCCCCGGTGATTTCATCGATGGTCTCGCTCTTGAGTCGCAGGCCCATCAGGAAGGCCCCGATCTGCGAGTCGGTGGCCTCGCCCTTCATGACGATGCGCATAACCTGTTTCATCTCGTCCCGGGACAGGTCCAGGTTGGAGGCAATCCGGTTCAGAGCTTCTTTCATGTCCATGGTGTTGGGGCTCTCCATTGTCATTGGCTGATCAGTCATTGGCTGAATCAGCGTCTCAGGAAGTTGCGCAGCAGTTCGTGTCCCTGCTCGGTCATGATGGACTCCGGGTGGAACTGAACGCCTTCGATGGGCAAGGTCTTGTGTCGGACGCCCATGATCTCCTCGATGGAACCGTCGTCGTTGCGGGTCCAGGCGGTCACTTCCAGGCAGTCCGGCAGGGTGTTCTGGTCGATCACCAGGCTGTGGTAACGGGTGGCCTGCAGCGGGTTGTTCAGGCCCCGAAATACACCGGTGTCCTGGTGGAAGACTGGCGACACCTTGCCGTGCATGACCCGGCCGGCACGGATGACGTCGCCGCCGTAAACTTGGCCGATGGCCTGGTGGCCCAGACAGATGCCCAGGATCGGCAGTTTGCCGGCAAAGTGGCGAATCGCCGCCATGGACACACCGGCCTCGTTGGGGGTGCACGGCCCCGGGGAGACCACCAGCCGCTCAGGCTTCAGCGCCTCGATCTGCTCCACGGTAATTTCGTCGTTGCGGTACACCTGAACGTCGGCGCCCAGCTCCGCCAGATACTGCACGATGTTGTAGGTGAAGGAATCGTAGTTATCGATCATCAGCAACATAAATCGTTCCTCCGCCTCAGTGGTCGAAATCGTTGTAGGTCATGGCCACCGCCCGGAATATGGCGCGGCCCTTGTTCATGGTTTCCTTCCACTCAAGGCGGGGCACCGAGTCGGCAACCACGCCAGCACCGGCCTGGATGTGCAGGGTGTTGTCCTTGATCACCGCGGTGCGGATGGCGATGGCGGTGTCCATGTTGCCGTTGAACGACAGATAGCCCACGGCGCCACCGTAAACCCCGCGTTTGACCGGTTCCAGCTCGTCGATGATCTCCATGGCCCGGATCTTGGGTGCACCGCTGAGAGTACCCGCGGGCAGTGTGGCCCGCAGCACATCCAGGCAGCTGGTGCCCTCGTTCAGGCGGCCGGTCACATTGGAGACGATGTGCATGACGTGGGAATAGCGCTCCACGATCATCTTGTCGGTCAGGCGCACGGTCCCGGTTTCCGCCACTCGCCCGGCGTCGTTGCGGCCAAGATCAATCAGCATCAGGTGTTCGGCAATTTCTTTCGGGTCGGCCAGCAGTTCCGATTCCAGTGCCTTGTCTTCGGCCTCGGTGGCTCCGCGCTTGCGGGTACCGGCGATTGGCCGGACCGTCACTTCCTGGTCTTCCACCCGCGCCAGGATCTCCGGTGACGAGCCGACGATGTGGAAATCGTCCAGATCCAGGAAATACATGTACGGCGAGGGATTTAGTACGCGCAGGGAGCGGTACAGATTCAGCGGCGGTGCTTCAAACGGAATCGACATGCGCTGGGAAATCACGGTCTGCATGACGTCGCCGTCGAGCACGTATTCCTTGATCTTGCCGACCGCGGCCTCGAACTTGTCCTGGCTGAAGCCGGAGACAAAATCGCTCTCGTCCACGGTCTTGCCGCGCAGGTGTTCCGGGGTGCGCGGGGCATCGGCGGTCTGCCGGTGCAGGTGGCCTTCGAGTTCGTCGATCCGGGCCAGCGCCTGCTCGTAGGCCCCGTTTACATTCGGGTCGGCATGGACAATCAGGTGCAGTTTGCCCCGCAGGTTATCAAACACCACGATTTCATCGGACACCATCAGCAGGATGTCCGGGGTGCCGATCTTGTCCGGTGGACAGCTCTTGCGCAGGCGTTTTTCGATGTAGCGCACGGTGTCGTAGCCGAAATAGCCGACCAAACCACCGTTAAAGCGGGGCAGTTGTTCCAGATCCGGCGCGTTGAAGCGGGCCTGGTATTCCTCAACGAATGCCAGTGGATCCTCCACCTCGGCTTCTTCCACCAGCTCGCCGCCACGGCGCACTTCGATGCGATGATCGAAGACTTTCAGCACCTCGTGGCTGGGCAGGCCGATGATCGAGTAACGGCCCCATTTTTCGCCGCCCTGAACGGACTCGAACAGGTACGAATACGGGCCGCTGGCCAGTTTCAGGTAAGTGCTGAGAGGAGTGTCGAGATCCGCGAGAACCTCGCGATAGACCGGAATGCGGTTAAAGCCGGCGTGGGCGAGCTCGGTAAATTGCTCGGGTGTCATGTCTTGTTTCCCTGAAGTCTGATCTGCGTTCGGGCGGCACGGGAGTTGGGCGGGCCGTCCGGATGGTTGCGTGCTGAACCGGCCATAGCCAGTCAACCGCCGGGCTGTTTCAGCCGGTACGCCATCGCCACCATCGTGTCGCGCGGGTAGTGAGAGTGCCTCGCGCTGCAGTCAGATTCAGTCCCTGCACGGCAGGAATCTCCCGAAATGAAGTGATCAAGGTAAAGTCCTTTGAGATTACAAAAGCTCAGCCAACGAATCAACAACCGCGTCTGCGCCCAGGGCATCCACCGGCTGACCGAAGTTATAGCCATAGCGGACGGCAACGCAAGGCAGGCCTGCGGCCAGGGCCGCATCAACGTCTGCCGACGAGTCGCCGACCATCACTGTGGTGCCTCGGGTGCCGCCCAGGGCTTCCATGGCGTGTAGTAACGGAGCCGGGTCCGGTTTCTTGACCGGCAGGGTGTCACCCCCGACTGAAAGATCGAACCAGTGGTCCAGGCCCATATGCTCCAGCAGCGGCGCGACAAATTGTTCCGGCTTATTGGTCACCACCGCCAGTTTGCAGCCGTGCTCCTTGAGCCTGGCGAGGCAGGCCTCGACGCCGTCGTAAACCACCGCGTGTTGACCGTTGATCTGTCCGTAGGCGTGAAAGAAAATCGCCAGGGCATCGTTGAACAGGGCGTCGTCTTTCGGTTGTGCCGGTTCCCAGTCGGTCTGGCGGGCCAGGGCGCGTCGCACCAGCACACTGGCGCCATTTCCGACCCACTCGCGAACCCGGTCGATGCCAACCGGTGATCGGCCCAGATGCTCGAGCATCTGGTCCACGGCGGCCGCCAGGTCCGGGGCGCTGTCGACCAGGGTGCCGTCCAGATCGAACAGCGCGACTCCGGGCCAGCGTGAACTGAACAGGCCGGCCAGGCTCATTGACCGATGACCTTGCGCGCCTGCTCCAGTTCTTCCCGCATGGCGTCGATGGTGGTCTTGTAATCGTCGGTGTTGAAAATAGCGGAGCCGGCGACAAAGGTGTCGGCGCCGGCTTCGGCGATTTCCCGGATGTTCTCGGTTTTCACGCCGCCATCGATTTCCAGGCGGATGTTGAAGTTACTGGCGTCGATGCGCTTGCGCGCCTCCCGCAGCTTGTCCAGGGTGCCGGGGATAAACTTCTGGCCACCAAAGCCCGGGTTCACGGACATCATCAACACCATGTCGAGCTTGTCCATCACATGATCCATGTAGTGCAGCGGGGTGGCCGGATTAAACACCAGGCCGGCCTTGCAGCCGCCATCGCGAATCAACTGCAGGGAGCGGTCGATGTGGCTGCTCGCCTCAGGGTGGAAGGTGATGTAGCTGGCACCGGCGTCGATGAACATGCGGATCAGGTCGTCGACCGGAGACACCATCAGGTGAACATCGATGGGGGCCGTAACGCCGTGTTTGCGCAGCGCCTCGCAAACCATGGGGCCAATGGTCAGGTTGGGTACATAATGATTGTCCATCACGTCGAAGTGAACCACGTCGGCGCCGGCGGCTAGCACGTTATCAACTTCTTCGCCCAGGCGGGCAAAATCGGCAGACAGAATGGATGGGGCAATCAGGTATGGGTTCATGATGGCTCTCTCAGGATCTCTCAAAGACATTAGCGCGCGCTTGCGACGAGATGGGCGTGTCGAGCAATCCCTGCCGCACAGAATATAAAAGGAATGCTAGTCTAGCAGTTTGAAACGCTTTTTTCGTAGCCTAAGAGTCAGGATCTGTGCGGAGAGTCGGTGCTGAGATGATCAAACAACTGCTTGGCGGCCTGTTTCTGGTAGGTTGCATGGGCCATGCCGTTGCCGCCGCTGGCGAGGAGCCGGCGAGCGCCGGGGCGACAACTGCCACGACCATCCGGCCGGCGGTAGCTACTGAGCTGGCGGACAGCGCGTTGAGTCAGTTACGCCCGGAGGCGGCGGTCTGGCTGGAACTTGAGGACGGTGTCCGCACCCTTGGCCTGTTTTACCCGGAGCAGGAACCGCCGGCCAAAGGTGCCCTGGTCATTCTGGCGGATGTCGGCGACAACGCCGCCGCCGGTGTCGCCGACGAACTGAGCCGGCACTTGACCGCCAAGGGCTGGTCGGTGCTTGCGGTGGGGCTGCCCGCGCCTTCACCACCGCTGCAACGGTACCTGGAGGCGCAACCGGAACCTGCGCCAGCCACCGAGGCGGATGCCGGCACGGACGGGAGCAAGGACGACAGCCGTGACGAATCGTCAGTGATGATTGATGTTATGGCCGCACCCACCGGCGATAACCAGGAGCAGGTCTATCGGAATCGGGTGCGCCAGAGTCTGGCTGCCGCGGCGGCTGCGCTGACGACCCGTGGCTATAACCAACCGGTGCTGGTGGGCTTGGGCCGAGCCAGCAGTCACCTGATGGCAACCGATGGTGAGCTTCAAGGTGCCCCGGCGTTGATCTGGGTGGTGCCGGAATTCTATCCCCGCGATGCCGTTGCCCTGGCGGACAAGCTTGCCGGTAGTAGCGAGGTGGCAATACTGGAATTATACGCCAGCCGGGGAGATGCCAGTGCAGCAAGCCAGCGGCGCTGGGGCGACCTGCGCCGCGCCGGTATTGAACGATTGGATCGTCAGCCGGTGGCGGTCACACGGCCGCTGTCGGCTCATGGCGCGGGCACACTGGCCGGTCGAATCGACGCCTGGCTCAAAGCCCGCTAACGCCCGCTCTTACCGCAGTGCCCGGTGCCGACGTTTGACCAGCTCCCAGGCCTGTTGGTAACGCAGCAGGCGTTCCTTGGCCAAGGCGCGCTCCTCATTGCTGACCTGCTGCTGCGCCAGCTTGTCCGGATGGCAGCCCGACACTTTCTTCTTGTAAGCCCGCTTGATGTCGATCAGGGCGTCCCTGCGGGTCACCCCCAACAATTCACAGGCCTGTTCGTAGCTGGTTGGCCTGGCCAGGTTTTCGGCGTGGCGGGTCCAGACCTTGCTGGCGTAGCTGTCGAAAATGTCATCGCTGACGGTCACCGGTAGGCCAATCTGATCAATCGCGTCTTCGCAGCGATAACGGCGCTGTTTGCCGGGGCGTCCCATGAGTTGGGCGGCGTGGCACAGGCAGATAGCCACGATCAGTGCCGGTGCGGGCCAGACCCGGTTGCTCAGGCGCAAGGACAGACCTCGCAGTCCCGGTAGTTGCTCCGCCGCCTTGCCGCTCTGGAACCAGTTTATGGCCCGGCGGCGCTGGCGCTGGGAAAGCTTGAGCGCCTTGATCAGGCCCTCGGTGTAGTGGATGTCGGCCTCACTGACCCGGCCCTCGGCCTTGGCGATATAGCCGAGGAAATAGAACAGCGGTAGCCGGCACCAGCCTGGCAGTCGGGTGCGCTCAAGCAGGGTTGAGGTCTGATGGCCGCAGGCCGACAACTCCTGTAACAGGCTGGTGAATTCGGCCTCGATCCGGCCCGGTAGTAGTGGCTGCTCCGTGCTCTCCACCATGACTCAGGGCTTCCTGTGCTGAAGGGTCTGGTCCAGGGCCTGCAGGCGTTCCGGCGTGCCCACATCGACCCATTGTCCACGATGCTCGACGCCGCGAACCCGTTGATCGCCCATGGCCTGGCGCAGCACCGGGCCGAGCTTGCCGGACTGATCGTCCAGGCCCTGAAACAGCCGGCTGTGCAGCAGACTGATACCGGTGAAGGTGAGTTTGTCGGGGCCGTCTTCGGTCACGGTGCCATCGGAGTGTAGCTGAAAGTCGCCTCCCGGATGGTGGGCAGGATTGCTGGTCAGCACCAGTAAGGCGTCACCGTCGGCCGGTGGCTTCAGGTCGGAGAGCGGGAAATCGCACCAGATATCGCCATTGATCACCAGAAACCAGCCACAATCCGCACCGGTCAATTGGGGCAGGGCGCGAACGATGCCGCCGGCGGTCTCCAGTGGCTCGCCTTCACGGGAGTACTGAATGGAAAGGCCAAAGTCCTCACCGGTGCCCAGGGCGGATTCGATCTGGTCACCGAGCCAGGCATGATTGATGACCACATCGTGGAAACCGGCGGTTTGCAGCCGCTCCAGATGGTGCACGATCAGCGGCTTGCCCCCAGCCGTGAGCAAGGGCTTGGGCGTGGTCAGGGTCAGCGGGCGCATACGTTCGCCCTTGCCGGCGGCCAGGATCATCGCTTTCACTGCGGTGTCTGCTCCTGGTTCGGAGTCGTACCGATGCGTTGCTCAATGGCGGGCATGACCACGGTGCTGAGCCACTCGTGGAAATGGCGCAGGGCCGGTTGCCGGCGACTGGCGATGATCAGGTAGTTCACCGTGCGGGGGATGTCGGCCAGGTAGCCCTCCTTGCCATCGCGAATGGCCAGGCGGGCGAAGATACCAGCGGCTTTCAGGTGGCGTTGCATGCCCATCAGCTCAAACCACTGGCGGAAGGTTTCTGAATCGGCCCGGTGCAGATCTGCTTCGGCGCTGCGCTGGCGAAAAAACTCAAGCCAGCGGCAAATGGCCTCCTCGGGCCAATGGATGTAGCAATCTTTCAGCAACGACACTACGTCGTAGGTGACCGGGCCGGCGACTGCATCCTGGAAATCAATGACGCCCGGACGGTCGGTGTTGTCCGCTACCAGCAGATTGCGGGAGTGGTAGTCCCGGTGCACAGTCACTTCCGGCTGGGCCAGGGCGCTTTCCCGCAGGAAGGCGAACGCGGTATCCAGCAGGGCCCGTTCCGTGTTGTCGAGGCTAAGGCCAAGGTATTGCTCAAGCAGCCAGTCCGGGAACAGGGCCATCTCACGGTCCAGCAGCGCGGCATCGTAGGGTGGCAACGGGTAGTCGTCGGGTGCGGCCAGTTGCTGAATCTGCACCAGCTCGGTCAGTGCGCCGTGATACAGACGATCGGCACTGCTGTCGTCCAATTGGCCCAGCATCAGGTTGTCACCGAAGTCCTCCAAAAGCAGGAAGCCTTGCTCGAGATCGGTTTGCAGGATTTCGGGCACGTGGATGCCGTGCCGGTGCCAGTGCCGGGCAATGGCGAGAAAAGCAGTGCAGTCCTCATGCTCCGGGGGCGCATCCATGACAATCAGGGGGGTCGGTTGGTGGCCCTGGTCATCACGCCAGACCCGGAAATAACGCCGAAAGCTGGCGTCACCGGAAACTGGTTCGGCGATGGCTTCGGACAGGCCATTGAACTGCCTGACCCAGTTGGTCAGCAACTTCTGACGGGTATCCATGATAGGGCTGGCTTTCCTGGAAAAATGGATGATCGATGACAGCGAAAGTTAGCAGACCAGTATAAAGACGGTAAATCGGTTTTGCAGCGGACTTTCCGTTAACAACCCCTCAGGGCACGTGTAAACTAGGCTGCTTTCGTGGTGTTGCGCAGTGATGCGCAGTCATGCCCATAATCATGCCGTCGATCCACTGACCAGCAACAGGAAGCCTGTCACCGTGCCAATTTCCGATCGCCATCTGCAAAGGCCTGCGCTCCGGTTCGGCAGGTGTGTGGCGATCGCGATCCTGGGGTCGGCGCCGTTTTCGGTGGTTGCCCAGTCAGCACCCACTGCCGCGGAAATTGACTGGCGCCCAAGGGCGCAGTTGCCAGAATCCGCGCGTGAGCGCCTGCCGGTGTTCTGTGAAGGTGGTTATCTGCCGTCCGGCACCGACGGCCACGACGCTGGCGCCAGCGCCATGCTCGGTGAAGCCGGCGCTGGGCCGGCCCCGGTCGAGGCCAGCGGGCTGAATGCCCGCTATGAAATTGATCGCACGCTCTTCCTTGAGGGCGATGTCCGGGTGCGCCAGGGCGGCTTCGAAGTCAGCGGGTCCGAGGCCCGCTACAGTCAGTCCGAAGGTCGGGTTTCGGTGCAGGGGCCGCTGGTCAGCCGGGGCGAGGGTTTTCTGCTCACCGGTGACAGTGCCGAGTACAACGTCGATTCCGGACGTTTTGATATCAACACCGCCACCTTCCTGATTCACCGTGCTGAAATGCGCGGCCATGCTGGCAGCCTGACGCGGCTGAACGAGAGCCAGGTGGACATCCGTGATGGCATGTTGACCACCTGTGGCCCCCAGCAGAACGACTGGGCTATCGTCGCATCGGATATTCATCTCAACCAGGCCGAGGGTTTTGGTACCGCCAAGCATGTGCGCCTGGAGGTGCTCGATGTGCCGGTGTTCTACTGGCCCTGGGCCAGTTTCCCCATTGATGATCGGCGCAAAACCGGCTTCCTGTACCCATCGTTCGGGTCCTCCAGTGCCGGCAGTGGGGCCTTCGTCTCGGTGCCCTATTACCTGAACCTGGCGCCGCACTACGATGCCACCCTGACCCCCCAGTACATTCACGGCCGCGGCCTCTTCAATGAAGCCGAGGGCCGGTACCTGAGCCCCTGGGGCGAATCGGTGCTGCAGCTGGGCTATATCGACAACGATTCTGCCTACACCGACGAGAACCCGGGTGAAGATGGTGAGCGGTGGGCGCTGGATGTCGCCACCCGGGCTAATATTGGCGCCGGCTGGACTGGCTATGGCGACTATTCGGTGGTCAGCGATGACGACTACCTGAGTGATTTAAACCGCAGCCTGGAAATCAATCAGACCACCCACCTGCAGCGCCGGGGCGGAGTGCGGTACCGGGACAGGAATCAGTACTTTGAAACCTACCTGAACGACTACCAAACCATCAGTGACAGCATCGCCGACGTGAACAAGCCTTATGCCCAGTTGCCGGAAGTGCTCTACGGTGCCACCCGGGAAATGGGCTGGCTGGAGGCCGGTCTGGAAAGCCAGTACACCGTGTTTTATCGGGATAATGAGAACCTGACCGGGCTGGACCGAGCCAATGGCCAGCGATTGCGTGCAGTGCCGGAGTTGGCGCTACCACTGCGTGCGCTTTGGGGTTTCAGTCGGCCTTCGGTAAGCGTGGATTACACCCGTTACGAACTTGAGGATTACACCCTGGGTGACGGAGGCTTTGACCGCACGGTGCCGATCGCCGAATGGGATAACGGTTTGTACTTTGATCGGCAGTCCAGCCTGTTCGACGTACCCTACAACCAGACCCTGGAGCCCAGGCTTTACTATGCCTGGGCCGATGCCGACGCCGATCAGAACGACATTCCGGATTTCGATACCGACCTGCAGGCTTTTCGCTTTGATCAGCTGTTCCAGCCGGACCGGTTTACCGGCGGCGATCGGGTCGGCGACACCAACCAGCTAACCGTGGCGGTCACCAGCCGGTTCAACGATCTGGTGACTGGTGCGGAGCGAGCCCGCTTCAGTATCGGCCAGGTCCAGTATTTCCAGGATCGCGAGGTAACCCTGTTCGGTGAGGGCGCCGGCACCCGGTCTCGTTCACCCCTGGCGGGTGAGGTGGTCCTGGCGCCCCTCGACACCCTGGAGATCCGGTCCTCTGGGTTGTGGGATCCGGACACCGGTGAAACCGAGGAAGGCCGCAGCCAGTTGATATACCATTCCGAGGATTACCGCTACCTGGCCAGCCTGGGTCACACCTACAGTAAGGACGAGCTTGAACAGTCGGACATTGCTGGGGTTTTACCGGTCTCTGATCGTGTTAGCCTGATCGGCCGATGGGTTTATGATTCCAGTCTTGATCGCACGGTTGGATCCCTGGCCGGGCTGGAATACAACAATTGTTGCTGGAGCGTTCAGGTGGTGCACCAGAACTACCTGACCGATGACAGTGAGCTGGATACCCGGTTGCTGTTCCAGATTCAGTTGAAAGGGCTCGGTGGCAGTGGTGGCTCGTCCACCCGCATTTCCGAGGCTATTTATGGTTTTGATGAGCGGGAGCGTCGTCGGTTTGGAACTCCCTGACCGGAGTTCGGACTAACCCCGGCCACGGTACCCGCAGCCCATTTATTATCAAGAGGTGTTTATGAAGGCGACCCTTCGCCATGCTGTACAAACGTTGCTGTTGGTCGCGGCCGTTGCCCTGTCGCTATCGGCGCAGGCGGAGCGCAAGCTGCTTGACCAGGTGGTTGCGATTGTTGATGACGACGTCATTCTGCAGACTGAGCTTAATGCTCGCATCAATACCATCATCACCCGGCTGCGCGCCCAGGGCACGGGTTTGCCGCCCCGGGATGTCCTGGAAGAGCGCGTGCTGGAACAGCTGATCACCGAATCCATCCAGCTCCAGCGAGCGGATAAGCTGGGCATGCGGATCAGTGACAACGAACTGAACGAAACCATGGACAACATCGTTGAGCGCAACGGCATGACCATGGCTCAGTTTGAACAGCAGCTGGCGTCCGAAGGCGTGACCTTCCGCCAGGCCCGGGAACAGATCCGCAACGAGATGCTGACCAGCCGGGTGCAGCAGCGCCAGGTGGGCAACCGGGTGCGGGTGACCGAGCGTGAAATCGAGAATTATCTGGAGGCGCTGGAAGCGTCAGGCCAAAACACTGCCGAGTACCAGTTGGCCTACATTTTTATCGAAGTGGACGACCCCAGTGACGAAGCCTCCGTGGCTGCGACCCGTGAACGTGCCCAGGATCTGCGTCAGCAGATCGTCGACGGTCGTGATTTCCGGGAAGTTGCGGTAGCGGAATCAGACGCCAGCAACGCCCTTGAAGGCGGTAATATGGGCTGGCGCACCGAGAGCCAGCTGCCATCGCTGGTGGCACCGGTGGTGCCCGAGCTGGAAGTGGGCGTGCCCTCCGCGGTGCTTGAGAACAACAGTGGTTTCCACCTGGTTATGGTGATGGACAAGCGCGGTGGTGGTCAGCAGCAGGTGATCCAGCAGCACAAGGTACGGCACATTCTGATCCGCCCGTCCGAGGCGGTGCCTGATGCCAGTGCCGAAGCCAAGATCCGCGACATCTACAACCGGCTTGAGCAGGGCGCGGACTTTGCTGACCTGGCCCGCGAGTTTTCTGATGATCCGGTCTCCGGCTCCGACGGTGGTAACCTTGGCTGGGTCAACCGGGGGCAGATGGTACCGGCCTTTGAGCAGGCCATGCTGGAGGCGGATCTGGGTGAACTGCGCGGACCATTCCGTTCACAGTTTGGCTGGCACATCCTGCAGGTGCAGGAACGACGTCAAAAGGACATCAGCGGCGACGTGAAAAAAGCTGAAGCGCGCCAGGCGATTTACCGTCGAAAATCGGAAACCGAGTTGCAGAACTGGTTGCGTGAGATTCGGGACGAAGCATTTGTTGAATTCAAGGGCGAATACGCCCGTGAAGAAACCACCGATGGAGACAGCAGCGAGTCATGACCGATCCGGTGATCCTTGCTCTGACCGCGGGTGAGCCCGCGGGTATCGGCCCGGAGCTGTGCCTGCAACTGGCAACACAGCACCGGGACGAGGGCATTGTGGTGGTTGCCAGCAAACTACTGCTGACTGCCCGAGCCAAGAAGTTGGGGCTGGATGTCACTCTGCACGACTGGCAGCCGGGCCAGCGTCCTGTCACTGCGGCCGGTGAACTCTCGGTTCTTGTGATCGATGGATGCGCCAGTACCGAAGCCGGCGTGCTCGATCCGGCCAACAGCGGCTATGTGCTGGAGACGCTGCGTACGGCCGCCAACGGCTGCCTGCGTGGCGACTTCGATGGCATGGTTACGGCCCCGGTGCACAAGGCGGTGATCAACGAGGCCGGCATCGCATTTAGTGGCCACACCGAATTCCTGCAGGAATTGTGCGGTGTCGAGCGTGTGGTCATGATGCTGGCAACAGAAGGCCTGCGGGTCGCGCTGGTGACCACCCACTTACCGCTGAAAGACGTGTCCGCGGCCATTACGCCGGAGCGGCTGTCGCAGGTAACCCGCATTCTCAATGCCGACCTGAAGGCGTTTTTCGGGCTTGAGCAGCCGCGTATTCTGGTCGCTGGCCTGAATCCCCACGCTGGGGAGGGCGGCCACCTTGGCCGCGAGGAAATCGAGACCATTGAGCCGACGCTTGAACAGCTCAGGGCCGAAGGCATACAGCTGACCGGCCCCTTGCCCGCCGATACCCTGTTTACCCCCCACTGGCTGGACAATGCCGATGCGGTCCTGGCGATGTATCACGACCAGGGCCTGCCAGTGTTGAAATTCCAGGGCTTCGGCCGGGCTGTCAACATCACCTTGGGCCTGCCCATTGTCCGGACCTCCGTCGATCACGGCACTGCCCTGGATCTGGCCGGAACCGGTACCGCCGATGCGGGCAGCCTGCAGACGGCAATCCGCGTGGGTGCACAAATGGCCCGTTGTCGAAATGTCGTTAACCAAGAGAACCGTCCGTGAGTAATAAAGCCGGCCACCAGGCCCGAAAGCGATTTGGTCAGAACTTTCTCCACGACCCCGGCGTGATCGAACGCATCGTGCGTGCGATTCACCCGAAGCCCGAGGACACGCTGGTGGAAATTGGCCCGGGTCTGGGCGCGATCACGGAGGAAATCCTGGCGGTGAACCCCAGGTTGCAGGTGGTCGAACTCGACCGTGACCTGATCCCCGTGTTGCGAACCAAGTTCTTCAACTACCCGGAGTTCCGTATCCACGAGGCAGATGCCCTCAGCTTCGACTTCAGTCAGCTCGCCGACGATGGCCGAGGCCTGCGGATCATCGGTAACCTGCCGTACAATATTTCCACGCCCCTGATCTTTCATCTACTGGGGCAGGCGGGTGTGGTCAAGGACATGCACTTCATGCTGCAAAAGGAAGTGGTGCAGCGTCTGGCGGCAGTGCCCGGCGACAACAACTACGGTCGCCTGGGCATCATGGCGCAGTACTTCTGCAAGGTGCAGCCGCTGTTTGAAGTCGGCCCCGGTGCCTTCCGGCCGGCGCCGAAAGTGGATTCGGCCATTGTTCGTCTGGTGCCCCATGAGACGTTGCCGCACCCGGCCAAAGACCTGGGCACGCTGCAGGCTGTGGTCCGGACCGCGTTTAATGCTCGGCGCAAAACCCTGCGCAAGGCGCTTGGCAGCCTGATCACCGTCGATCAGCTGCAAAGTCTTGGTATTAACGATGGCCTGCGCCCGGAAAACCTCAGTCTTGCCGACTACGTTCTGATTGCTGATCTACTGGTTGATCAGAAGGCGTCGGATGCCGGCTCCGAAGAGGTAAGTAATGACTGACTATGCCATTGGCGATATTCAGGGCTGTTACGACCGCATGCGGGATGTCTTGGCACAAGTTGAGTTCTCGCCATCGCGGGACCGCTTGTGGGTTGCCGGCGACCTTATCAATCGTGGGCCGTCGTCACTGGAAACCCTCAGATACCTGGAGAGTCTGGGCAGCTCCGCGGTGGTGGTGCTGGGTAATCACGACCTGCACCTGCTGGCGGTGGCGCTGGGCGGTCACCCGCCGAAGCGCAAGGATACCCTGGCGGATATCCTCGATGCTCCCGATCATGACCGGCTCGTGGCCTGGCTGCGCCAGCAGAACCTGAGTGTTCATGACCCGGACCGCAATCTGATCATGGTTCATGCCGGTGTGCCCCACATCTGGAGTGTTGACCAGACCATGGCGTACGCCCGGGAAGTGGAGTCGGTGATTCGTGGCAACGATGCCGGGTACTATTTCACCCACATGTACGGCAATAAGCCGGCCTGCTGGCATGAGGACCTGGAGGGTATCGACCGCTGGCGGGCAATCACCAATTACTTTACCCGCATGCGCTTTATCAGCGCGGACGGGACGCTGGAGTTGGCGACCAAGGAATCGGCCGAGCACGCACCCAAGGGGTATGCCCCCTGGTTCACCTATGCCCGGGCAGATAACGTACGCGTGGTGTTTGGTCATTGGGCAGCGCTGGAAGGCCAAACGGGCAGCGATCAGTTCATTGGTCTGGATACCGGTTGTGTCTGGGGGGGTGTGCTCACCATGATGAACCTGGACACGGGAGAAAAGATCCACTGTGAGTGCTGAGCACGTAGAATCGGGGCCCGGTATCATGCGGCTTCCGCTCGCTGTGGGTGCTGCGGCCGCCTTACTGGCTGTCATGGCCGGAGCCTTTGGCAGTCATGGTCTCAGAGGTACGCTGGATGCGCGCAGCCTTGAGGTATTCCAGACTGCCGTCACCTATCAGATGTATCATGCCCTTGCCTTGGTGCTAGTGGCGGTGCTGGCATTAACCTCGCTCAGTCGACGGCTGCTGGCGGGCGCCGCCGTACTGTTCGGCGCGGGTATTGTGTTGTTCAGTGGCAGTCTGTACTTGTTGGTTTTGACCGATATGCGTTGGATTGGACCACTTACACCCCTGGGTGGGTTGTGTTTTATGATGGCCTGGGCCCTGCTGGTTGCGGCCGCCGTGCGCCATCCAAGCGCCCCGGACCAAGGTTAGTCCACCGGGAAAACAGAGGTAAGCAAACGCTATGCAAGTTGAAGTGAACGGCGATGCGATGGAGCTCCCGGTCGGAGCAACCATCGGCGCCCTGATTGATCAGATGGCCCTGGCAGGCAAGCGTCTGGCCGTGGAAGTGAACGAAGACATTGTCCCGCGCAGTCAGCACCAGAGTTTCGCGCTCAGTGACGGCGACCGGGTGGAAGTTGTGCACGCCATCGGTGGCGGCTGAACTGCCACGCTT
>Ga0207899_1000120_pt1 | contig 37521 bp, 30 predicted proteins | sample MalvirmetaMSP134_FD_184235 | JGI IMG/M metagenome (GOLD analysis project Ga0207899, IMG submission 184235) | Marine viral communities from the Deep Pacific Ocean - MSP-134 (SPAdes) | ecosystem: Environmental > Aquatic > Marine > Oceanic | place: Pacific Ocean | collected 2011-06-28
CATTGAGCACATGGCCCGATCTCCTTACCGCGATCACCGTTGCTACAACCAGTTTGGCCTGGAGAGCTATGTAGCCGCCCCCATTTATTTGCAGGGCAAACTGTTTGGCACCCTGAACTTCTCGTCCCCGGCACCTCGATTACAGGGCTTTTCCGAAACTGAAATCACCTTCGTAACCTTGCTGGCCCGCTGGATTGCCGGCGTGATTGAGCGTCAGATGAGCGTGCAGATGCTGACCAAACTGGTGGAACAGACACCCGGCATGCTTTACCAGTACCGACTCTGGCCGGACGGCTCGTCGGCCATCCCATTTGCCAGCCCCGGCATCCGCGACATATTTGGCGTCTCGAGCGAGGATGTTGCCGAGGATGCCTCACCCTGCTTCGGTCAAATGCACCCCGACGACGTCGGCGCCGTTAGCGACAGCATAGCGGTCTCGGCCCGCAACCTCGGAGTTTGGCAAGAGCAATACCGGGTCAGGAACGAGGGAAGCTGGCGCTGGATTGAAGGTCGGGCAACACCGGAGTTGCTGGCTGACGATAGCATCATGTGGCATGGCTACATAGCGGACATAGACGACAAGAAAAAGATTCAACTGGCCCTGCAGGAGAGCGAGGACCAACTACGCCACCTGTTCGAGTTGTCACCCATCGGTATCGCCCTTAACGATTACCACTCCACCGCGTTCCTCGACGTTAACCAAGCCCTGCTCACGCCCACCGGCTACAAACGGGAAGACCTGATGGCGCTCAACCTCAGTGATTTACTGGCGGGTGGCGTGGACACTGTTCGCGATCAGGCCATGACCGAACTGGAAACCACCGGGCGTTTCGGCCCTTTCGAACAGGACATTGTTCGCCGCGATGGTTCGATGTATCCGGCGGTGATTCAGGGCATGCGTATCACCAGCGCCTCCGGCCGGGCGCTGGTCTGGTCGCTGATTGAGGATATATCAGAACGCAAGAAGGTCGAGCGGATGAAGAACGAATTCATCTCCACGGTCAGCCATGAACTACGGACACCGCTGACCTCTATTGCCGGTTCTCTCGGCCTGGTGGCTGGAGGCGCAATAGGCCCGCTGCCAGAAAAAGCCGAGCGTATGGTATCCATTGCCGCCCGTAACAGCGACCAGCTGAAGCGACTGATCGACGACCTGCTGGACATGGAAAAACTGGTGTCCGGGCGCATGTCGATCCGGATTCAATCGGAAATCATCAGCCCAGTGATCCACGACTGCATTGAACGGTTGCACACCTACGCGTTAGACCGTGGCGTCTCCATCCTGTTCAGGGATCATCATCCACAACAGCGAATACTGGTCGACCGGAACCGCCTGGACCAGGCCCTGGCAAACCTGTTGTCCAATGCCATCAAGTTTTCGCCAGAGCACTCTGAAGTGGTGGTCGAAACCCTCTTCGATGGCCAGAACTTCCGCATTCAGGTCTCGGATAACGGCCCGGGCATTCCCGCCAATTTCAGATCCCGGATTTTCCAGAAGTTCGCCCAGGCCGACAGCTCAGACACCCGAGGCCGTGGCGGGACCGGCCTTGGCCTTGCCATCACTCGCGAGATCATGACCCAGATGGGCGGCAGTGTTGGCTTCGAATCCGTTGAGGGTGAAGGCGCCACTTTCTGGCTTCAAGCGGCCACCAGTGAACCCGTGGCAGATTCGACAGCATGAGGCCCGGAAATCGCGATACGCATTTCTTTGTTTTGATCTGGGCATTCCGGCTGGTCATCCTGGTGTTGATGATTACGGTATCACTGCTGCTGGATGCTACCAGTACGTCCCGGCACCAAAGCGACGTCCGTCAGCAATGGCAAACAGAATTGGATGAACTCAGCCTCAACCTGCAGAGCATCATTATCCAGAATACCCAAACCGTTTGGGGCCTCGCTGCCAATGTCGCGGTCGAGCCCGATATCGACAACGACCGGTTTCGTGACTTGGCCTCGGTTATCTTCCGACTTGCTCCTCAGTTGAGAAACATTGGTCTGGCACCAGACTTTATCATCCGTCACATTTACCCGCTGGAAGGCAACGAGGCCGCGCTCGGGCTGGACCTGAGCCTAGGCAGCCTGTCGCCGACCCAAATCGAACAAATGTATGATACCCGACAAGCGATCTATTCCGGCCCTATCAATCTGGTTCAAGGCGGCCAGGGCCTAGCCGCTCGCATTCCGATCTTCGAACGTGATTCTGACGCCTTTTGGGGAGTGATCTCGGTCATACTGGACCTGAAACGCATGTATGAAGCTGCTGAAATCTCGCCAATTTGGGGCACGAGGCGATTTGCCATCTCCAGTTCGGACGACGTGCAGGATCAGGAGGCTGTTTTTCTCGGTGACACCACAGCGGACTGGCAAGCCCCGATTACTGCGACCCTGAACATGCCCGGAACCCACTGGACCCTGTTCGCTGAACCCATGCAAGGCTGGCCCGACCAACCGGAAGCACCGCTGCTTACACGCGGCCTGCTCCTTATCTTGGTGCTACTGATTACCGGCGCCACCTTCTGGCTAACCAGACTGATGCTGAAAGATCGGGAAATGCAGCGCCGATTCTGGGGTCTGTTCGAACAGGCACCCATCGGTATTGCGCTCTACAGCAGACATCGCAAGACACTACTGCGATCGAACCGGGCATTCGACCAAAGCTTCGGCAACCAGGCCATATCGCTGCAATATTTCGAACACGGATTTGATCAGCAGGGGCAACCGATACCAGGTGGTCTGGGCATCGAGCGTCGCCTGCAAGACAATGTCAGCTTCAGTGGCGTGGAAGGGTACTTGCCGGGGCCCGACCAGATCCTGAAACCCATCATGCTTCAGGGGCTGCGGCTAGAGAGTCACAACAGCGAGTCGGTTGTCTGGCTGATTACCGAAGATATCTCAGAGCTGAAGAAGGCAGACCGCCTGAAAAACGAGTTCATTTCCACTGTCAGCCACGAACTACGAACTCCCCTGACCTCCATTTCCGGCGCTCTGGGCTTGCTTGCCAACAACGCCGTGGGCCAGCTGCCAGAAAAGGCCTCCAAACTGGCGGACATCGCCTATCGCAACAGTCGCCAGCTCGCGCGGCTAATCAACGACCTGTTGGATGTTGAGAAGCTGGCTGCCGGCAAGATGCCGTTTGTACTCCACGAATACCCCTTGCCTCAGTTAATCCAGGAATGTGTGGAAAACATGGAGCCGTACGCCGGGGATCGCGCGGTCAGGATCAACGTTGGCCAACTCGCGAGTGTTCAGGTGGAAGTCGACCAGCACCGCTTCCATCAGGCAGTCAACAATCTGCTATCCAACGCCATCAAGTTCTCCCCTAGAGACGCCCGGATCGACATTTTCACGGAAGCCCACGAAGGTTGGGTCAGGCTGTGCATTCGCGATCATGGTGCGGGCATTGCACCTGAATTCCGGGACCATATCTTCCAGAAATTTTCCCAGGCGGATGCCTCGGATCGGCGGGCGAGCGGAGGCACCGGGCTGGGCCTGGCCATTACCCGCGAGTTAATGCTGAACATGAAAGGCACGGTGGATTACGCTTCGACACCGGGCGAAGGCGCGGTGTTCTGGCTGGAACTTCCAGTTGCCGATACGGCCATGGCGCACGCACTGGCTTAAGGCGCCAGTTTAAGAGCGCCCGGCAGGCTTGACCTGCCGGGCCAGGGGATCACGCCGACTTGAGCATCTCACGCACCACGTAGTGCAGGATGCCGCCATGCTTGAAGTACACAGCCTCATTGGCAGTATCAATGCGCGACTTCAGGTCACAGCTTGCGGTCGAGCCGTCCGTGTAGGTTACCGTCATGGTCAGGGTCTGGCCCGGTTTGATGTCACCCGACAGGCCCTCGATGCTGATGGTTTCCTCCCCGGTCAGTTTCAGGCTCTTGCGATCCGTGCCCTCGGGGAACTGCAGTGGCATCACGCCCATACCAATCAGGTTGGAGCGGTGAATCCGCTCGTAGGATTCTGCCACCACCGCTTTTACGCCCAGCAGGCGTGTGCCTTTGGCCGCCCAATCCCGGCTTGAGCCGGTGCCGTACTCCTTGCCAGCAATCACCACCAGAGGCGTATCCGTTTCCTGGTACTTCATGGCCGCATCGTAGATCGGCATTTCCTCACCACTGGGCACATGGCGGGTGAAACCACCCTCAACGCCATCGAGCATCTCATTGCGGATGCGCACGTTGGCAAAGGTACCGCGCATCATGACTTCATGGTTGCCCCGGCGGGAGCCGTAGGAATTGAAGTCCTTGGGCGCAACACCATGCTCCTGCAGGTACTTACCAGCCGGCGTGTCGGGCTTGAACGAGCCCGCAGGCGAGATGTGGTCGGTAGTGACCGAGTCCCCCAGCAGCGCCAGGATGTTGGCATCCTTGATGTCCTCGATGGCATCCGGCTGCTCACCCAGGCCCTCGAAGAACGGCGGGTGCTGGATGTAAGTGGACTTGTCGGACCACTCATACACCTTGCTCTCCGGCACCTTGATGGCTTTCCAGATCGCATCGCCGTCAAAGACTTCAGCGTACTCTTTGCGGAACATGCCGGTTTTCACTTTTTCCACTGCCTCGGCGATCTCCTGCTGGCTCGGCCACAGGTCCTTCAGGTAAACCGGGTTGCCGTCGTTGTCGGTGCCCAGCGGATCCTGGCTCAGGTCCAGGCGAACGTTACCAGCCAGGGCATAGGCCACCACCAGGGGCGGCGACGCCAGCCAGTTGGTTTTCACCTGGGGATGAACCCGGCCTTCAAAGTTACGATTGCCGGACAGCACCGACGCTACCGTGAGGTTGCCATCGGTGATGGCCTTCTCCACCGGGTCCGGCAGTGGCCCGGAGTTACCAATGCAGGTGGTGCAGCCGTAACCCACCAGGTTGAAACCCAGTTTGTCGAGGTCGTCGTCCAGTTCGGCCACTTTCAGGTAATCCGTGACCACCTTCGAGCCCGGGGCCAGGGAAGTCTTCACCCAGGGCTTGGTTTTCAGACCCTTCTCCACCGCTTTGCGGGCAATCAGGCCGGCCGCCATCATGACACTCGGGTTGGACGTGTTGGTGCAGGAAGTAATCGCCGCGATCACCACCGCGCCCGGATCAAGGCGGGACTGCTCACCGTCCAGCTCAAGGGGCTGGCTGGAGGCATGCCGGTAGCTGTCTTCGACACCCACGGCCGTCTGACCACCTTCCGATTCCAGCTTGCTCTCATTGGACTCGGCTGACCCCTCGGACGTTTCCATCAACAGCTCGAACGACGATTTCATGTTCTTCAGCGCCACCCGGTCCTGGGGCCGTTTCGGTCCCGCCAGGCTGGCTTCCACCTCACCCATGTCGAGCTCCAGGGTATCGGTGTAGACCGGTTCGTGGCCCGCTTCGCGCCACAGGCCCTGGGCCTTGGCGTAGGCTTCCACCAGTGCAATCTGGTCATCGTCTCGCCCGGTCAGGTGCAGGTAGGTCAGGGTTTGATCGTCCACCGGGAAGAAGCCACAAGTAGCACCATACTCCGGCGCCATGTTGGCAATGGTGGCGCGATCCGCCACCGGCATGTCTTTCAGGCCATCGCCGTAGAACTCGACGAACTTACCGACCACGCCCTTCTTGCGCAGCATTTCAGTGACGGTCAGCACCAGGTCAGTGGCGGTAATGCCTTCGCGCAGTTTGCCACTGACCTTGAAGCCCACCACTTCCGGAATCAGCATCGACACCGGTTGGCCAAGCATGGCCGCTTCCGCCTCGATACCGCCGACACCCCAGCCGAGAATACCCAGGCCGTTGATCATGGTGGTATGGGAATCGGTACCGACCAGGGTGTCCGGGTAGGCAAAGGTTCTGCCATCCTGGTCTTTTGACCACACGGTCTTGCCCAGATACTCCAGGTTGACCTGGTGGCAGATCCCGGTGCCCGGTGGCACCACCCGGAAATTATCGAACGCCTGCTGTCCCCAACGCAGAAATTCGTAGCGTTCCTGATTTCGCTCCATCTCAATGGCCACGTTGTCCTTGAACGACGAGGCGTCGCCGAACTTGTCCACCATCACCGAGTGGTCAATCACCAGATCCACCGGTGATAGCGGGTTGATCATAGCGGGATCCTTGCCCGCCTTCTTGACCGCTTCGCGCATGGCTGCCAGGTCGACCACACCGGGCACGCCGGTGAAGTCCTGCATCAGCACCCGGGCCGGACGAAACTGGATTTCAGTGTCGGAACCCCGGTCCTTCAGCCACTGCACCATGGCATCAATGTGGCTGCGATCGACCGTGGTGCCATCTTCGTTTCGAAGCAGGTTCTCCAACAGAACTTTCAGTGAGAAGGGCAGGCGGTTGATATCCCCGAGGGTCTCGGCCGCCTTTGGCAGGCTGTAATAGTGGTAGGTCTTGCCTCCCGCTTCCAGGCTGGACAAGGTATTCAGGCTATCGTTCGACATGGTCTGCCTCCTTTGCGTCGTATTCCGACTGATCCGATAACTATTGCACCGATTAAACAGAGTTCAACCGCGGACTCCTGAATGTTCGACATTCGCCCGCTGAATAGTGCCCTTGCAGTAGTGCCATTAGAGCAATGCCTTTGCATTGCTCCAAGATACCTACAATTGCCGCTCGCCGTACAGCTGGGCATAAAGCCCGTCCTGCCGAATCAGCTCATCGTGATGACCTTCTTCGATAATTCGCCCGTCCTCGAAAACATAGGCCCGGTCCGCCTGCTTCACGGCACTGAGCCGGTGAGCGATGATCAGCGTGGTGCGCTGGCTCAGGAAGGCTTCCAGATCCCGGTGCAGCTGGTACTCAGTCTCGGCATCCAGCGCAGAGGTGGCTTCATCGAGAATCACCAGTGACGGGTCGGACAGGATCATCCGGGCAATGGCCAGACGCTGGCGCTGGCCACCAGACAGCCGCACGCCCTGACGCCCGACCATGCTGTCGAGCTGCTGGGGCATATCCGCCACGGTCTTATCCAGTTGGGCAATCTTCAGCGCCTGCCAGAGCTCGGTGTCGTTTTTCTCCCGTCCCAGCGTGAGGTTCTGGCGCACGGTGTCATTGAACAAAGCCGGTTGCTGCAGCACCGTGGCCACGTGTTCCCGGAGACGGGGTAGCCCGATTCTCTGTACCGGTACGTTATCAAACAGGATCTCCCCACGCTGGGGTGTGTACATGCCCAGGATGACCTGCACCAGGGTCGACTTGCCGCCGCCGCTGGTGCCGACCACGGCGACTTTCTCGCCAGGCGCCAGGTGCAGGTTGATACCGCGCAGCACCGCCTCGTCGTCGTAACTGAAGTGCACATCCCTGAGGGTCAGGCTGACGGTGTGCCGCTCCCGGAAGGGGTTTTCCAGGGCCGGATAACGGGGCTCCTCCTTCAGCTCCAGCAACCGGTTGATCCGGCCCAGGGCGGCATTGGCGGCAAACCAGGCGTACTGCATGTTCAGCATCTCCTGCACCGGAGTCAGCATGAACCAGAGATAGCCAAAAATGGCGAACATCATACCGATGCTCAGATCGCTGAACAGCACCGTAACCATGGCCGCGCCGCGGAAGACGTCCACGCCAAACTGGAACAGCGCAAAGCTGGCCCGGGTGGCGGCATCGCTGCGCCATTCGAACTGGATGGCGTGATCCCGGACCGTCCGCGCCCGATCAATCAGGTGGCGCAGGTAGTGCTTTTCACGGTTGGCGGCCCGGAGCTGGTGAATGGCATCGAGGGTTTCAGTGAGATCGCCCTGGAACTCCTCGTAGGCCTCGTTTTCCCGCCGCTTCAGCTCCTTGACCCGTTTGCCGATCAGGATGGTGGCAAAAATCACCAATGGGTTGAACAGAAGAATCAGCAGAGCTAACTGCCAATGCACCCACAGCAGCACCAGGGCGGTACCGATCACGGTCAGGCTGGCCACCAGGAAACGACTGATGGTGGTACCCAGGAACTGGTCGATGGTGTCCAGGTCGGTGATGAAGTGACTGCTGATGCCACCCGCGCCCCGGGTCTCGTATTCAGACATGGCCACCCGTTGCAGCCGCCCGAGCAAGCGCGACCGGATCCGGAACACCACATCCTTGGAGACCTTGGAAAATTCCCGGGACTGCAGGACATTGAACGACAACGCCGCCAGCCTCAGGCCAAAGGCCACCAGCACCATTACACCGATATACACCAGAGGTTGCTGCCAGGCCTCGGGCAAGACCTGATCCATCACCGGCAGCACCGGCCCACTCTCTTCCAGCAGCACTTCGTCCACCAGCACCGGCAACAACAGGGGCACCGGCACACTCATTAACGTCGCCATGATCGCCAGGCCATTGGCCTTGACCAGGCGCGGCTTATGCTTCAGCGCCAGCTGGAAGACATCGCGCCACTGGTATTTGCGCTCGCCGCCATCCTGATCCGCGTTTTTATTGGGGTAATGATGCTGGTTCAAAAATCCTCCGGTTTGAGTGCCTGCCAAGAGCGATACGATGGCGAACAGCCATCAGTCTACCGTGTCACGGGATTGCTGCGATTGCCGATCAGTTCTGTCATGATTGACCGACGCTTTTTCTGACGGACCAGGAACAACACCCGCTGTGAAACACGACTGCCATTACCACCCCGGCGACCCGGCCAAGTGGCACTGCTCAGAGTGCCAGATGCATTACTGCACCCGTTGCATGCCCGATGCCGACACCCGCCAGCGCCGGGCACTCTGCCCCCAGTGCAGCAAGGCCATGCGCTACCTGGGCGCCGCCACCGAGGTGGTGCCCTTCTGGAACCGCATCGGCGCATTTTTCCGGTACCCGTTCCACAGCGATCCGCTGATGGTGATTGCCATCTGCACCCTGGTTCCGATTGTCGCCCCGGCCAATCTTATAGGCATCGTGATCTGGGTGCTGCTGGCGCTGGCCCTGTTCAAGTACACCTATGCGGTAATCAACCACACCGCCGAGGGCCATCTTAAACCGCCCCCGGTTTCCGTCGCGTTCAGCGGCAGTGGCTTCAGCATCGTACTGCTGCAGTTTCTGGTGTTTGTGCTGATGGGCGGACTGGTCGCTTCTGCCGGCATGCTGGGTGGACCGCTACTGATGATGCTTGCGCTGGCGTTCGTGGTACTGGCACTACCGGCCAGCATCATGGTGCTGGCCATGGAGCGCTCGGTGGGAGCCGCCGTCAACCCGATGAACCTGGCGATGCTCATTTCCCGGATCGGCAGTCCCTACTTCCTGCTTTACGGTCACCTGATCCTGCTAACCCTGGCCTCGGGTGCCGCCCAGGATTTCGCCGTTAATCATTTCCCGTTCTGGGTGTCTCAGCCGCTGGCCGGCTTCCTGAACAGTACCTTCACCCTGATCCTGTTCCACATGCTGGGTTACCTGCTGTTCCAGTATCAGGAGGAGCTGGGTTTTGCCTCGGACCTGCAGGACGACGCCGAGCAGCAGGACAGCCAGCACCGTGACCGCAGCGCCCGCTTCGACGCGGACATCGACATGAATCTGAAAGACGGAAATTACGACCGGGTTCAGTCCATGCTGAAAGAAGCCCTCAAGCGTGACCGGGACAACAGCCAGCGCCTCGGCCAGCTGCATCGCCTGCTGACCGCCCGCAACGACGTCTCGGAGCTGTACCGCTATCACCCCCGATTACTGGCCTGGCTGGCCGATCGCAACGACGGCGATAGCATGGCGGCATTGCTTGACACCCTGCAAACCGCCGAACCCCAGTTCCGACTCGACGACCCGGAACTGTCGGTGCGCTGCGCCCGAGCGCTATACCATCGCGGCCAGTTCAAACCCGCGCTGCGCTTGCTACAGGACTTCCACAAACGCTTCCCGGACAGCGATCAGCTCGCCCACGCCTACCTGCTGGTAGCACAGTCTCTGGCGAATGGTCTGAATCAGTGGGAGAAAGCGACGGCGTTCCTGACCTTTATCCAAAAACGCTGCGAGAACGATCCGCTGCACAAGCAAATTGGCGCCTACCTGGAGCAGGCGGAAAAGCGCGAGCCGCTCAAGGGGCCTAAGGCGAGCTTCGCAATTCAGGAGTAGGTTAGCCAGGCGGGCTGCTTCCGAAACACGCTGTGAATACATCCATGTACGCTCGGCTCCGCCATCCATGGCTCCGCACGGTTTCGGAAGCAGCCCGCCCGACTACCCAGCAATAGTTCAGTTCGCGTTCAACAACTGCCGGTAGTGTCGAGCCTTCGGCTCCATCTGCAACTTCTCGAATTCCTCCACCAGCAACCGGCAAGCCTCTGACGTAAGTAGCTGATCACCGGTGCCGCGCAGCCGCTCGAAGGCTTTTTCGGCGGCCTTCATATCGTGCTGTTTCAGGCTGGTGAACAGCACCCGGTTGTGGTCTTCGGCATCCAGGGGCTGATGACTCTCCCCCTTGCCCAGGAATTCCTTCCAGATCTCGATCACCTGCTCCGGCTGCCGCCGGGCCAGGGCGTCGTTCATCAACTCCCGGGTTCGGTCCCGGTACTCCGGCAAATCCGGGCGTAACTTGGCCAGCTGATACAGGTGCTCAAGCAGAATGGGCCGGTCCGGGTAGTGCTCGCGCAAGGCCACGAACTGATGGCGGGCCAACTCGAACTCCATGCGACCCAGGCTGGCCATAGCCTGGGCGTAGCCACTGGTGAAACGGGTATCCTGCTCGTCTTCCTCGGGCTCGAAAAATTCCTCCCGCACCTGCAGCCAGCTGCGACCGAGCATCCACACCAGGCCCGCGCCGGCGACCAGACCACCCGCGTGCGCCATGTAGGCAATGCCAGTAGCACCGGCAAACCAGTAATCGTAGATCTCCTTGCCCAGCCAGACCGGCAGCATGGCCAGGGCCGGGGCCCGGAAATAGTTGAAATACACCCCGAGAAAATAGAAGAACCGGATTTTCTGCAGGCCATAGATGGCCACGTACATTCCCATCAAGCCGGAGATGGAGCCGGACGCGCCTACCAAAGGCAGGTAGCTACCGGACGAAAACGCGGTGAACACCAGACCGGACAATGCCCCACAGATCAGGTAAGCCACCAGGAAGCGACCGGCCCCAAGGGCCTTTTCCACGGTGAAGCCAAGCAGGAACAGAAACACCAGGTTGCCGATGATGTGGCCCCAGCCGCCGTGCAGGAACTGGTAGGTGATCAGGTTATAGAGGGTAAGTTCAGCAGGCACCAGGCCCAGCTGAAAGGAACTGAGTTTCTGGATGAAGTTCTCTTCAATGGGAATCCGCTGCTCGGCCCAGCGAGCCCTGTCGGCCGGCGCCCAGATCACCTGTTGGTTGTTCTGCAGGTAGCGGTAGAACTCCCGGTCCATCAGCAGACTCACCGCCAGCCAGAAGGGCTCGTCGCCCTCACGCAGCGTCTGGAACTGCTGCAGCTCATGCACCCGGTCCTCGGCACCCTCGAACCGGATCTGGCGCTGGAGGTAATCCTCGTAGGCTGGAGCCTCAAGCGATGGCAGGTCGGAATCCAGGTACTGGCCCACTGCCTGCTCGATTTTCCGGCTGTCGCCGCCCTGGTAGAACAGGAAGACCAGCAGGCACGTTAGCATCAGGCCAAGGGTGATCCAGGGCGGACGCTTCCAGTTAACGGTGTTCTCGGCGGGGATTATCAGCATGGGCGGTCACAATTCATCACAATCTGTCCCTGAAAACCTGTTTTTTACCACAGTAAGGCCTTCTTTTCGCGTTGTAATGTCTTTTAAGCGGTAAGGCGTCACGAATGCACAACAGCAACGATGACCGAGACCATGGGTTCACTGATGCCCTGTCATTCAAGGGTCACAGAAATGCCATTTAATCGGGGTATCACGGTTGCAGTGCAAACGCTCATCGACCTTTCGCCAATTGCCGTTAGTCCCACGCCAACGAATAGTGAGCCGGACTAACAAGAACAACCGGATACCGGAATCAAGGAAATTGCCAATGACCGTACTCGTTTTGGATAACCCAGAGCTGATCGCCAAGGCCGCCATCGCGTCCGGTTTTACAGCCGCCGCCCTTGCCACCGATGCCAGACGTCCGCACCGGATGAAGTTTCATTACGGCTTCAACAAGCACGCGCTGGACGATACCGACGTCGCCATTTTGCAGCAGCATGCCACCTATCTGCGGCAATACCCGGGTGTCCGGGTGCGCATTCACGGTCACTCCGACAATTTCGGCGCTGAAGATTATAACCAGTTCCTGTCTCGGCTTCGGGCCAACGCCGTCGCCCGGCTACTGATGCACGAAGGGGTAGCCGAGAACCAGATTTTACTAACCGGCTGGGGCTCGACCCGGCCACTGGCAACCCTGGAAGACCACGCGGCCAATCGCCGGGTGGAGCTGGAATACCTGACTCAGGACATGGCCCAGGCGTTACAGGGTTAACATCGGCGCAAAAAAAGGGGGGCTCGCAAGCCCCCGTTTTTGATGCCGTACTGTGCAATTCAGCCGTATACCTTCCAGACATTCCACAACAGCAGCACGGCCGTGAACAGAATGGCCAACCAGGTCATGATAATGCCCAGGAAACGCGCCCAGTGGGTGCCGCCCCGGCCATTCAACATGCCCCAGGCATGCAGGATACGGCCAACCACCAATACCATGCCGGTCCAGTAAACCAGGCCGGTGGCAACACCGTTCAGCTCGGCAATACCCAGCATGATCAGAGCGATGGGCGCGTATTCCACCAGGTTCCCATGGGCCCGAACCGCCGCCTGAAAATCGCGGTCTTCGGTCACGCCAATGCCCTTCTTGAACTTGAGGCGGAACTTCACCACCTGAACCGACAACACCAGCAAAAGAATGCCAATGACTGCGGCAAACACTCCAGTTACGGGTACGATCATGTTCAGCCCTTCTTGATCTGGCTAACAATGGCCAGCAGCAGAACCGCCCCCACCGTTGCCGTTACCAGCTCGCCAACTGCGCCCTGAGCCGCGAGGCCGAGCAGACGGAACACAAACCCACCGATAACCGAGCCCACGATACCAATGCCGACATTGGCCAGCACACCAAAACCCCGGCCTTTCATGATCAGCCCGGCCAGCCAGCCAGCAACACCGCCGATTATCAGAAACAGAATCAGATTCATGGTTTGCCTCTCCCTGTAGGTCATTCGACAATTATTCAGACCCGCAAAGCCTGCCCTGTTTACCCAAGCGCTTCAAGAACTTCCACAGGTCAGCGGGGGACAATTACAGATCGGCTACAGCTCGGCGATAGTCTCGGCCATCAGTTTATGGCACCGGGCCATCAGCTCGGGGATGTCTGCGGTGGTCATCCCGGCCGTCTCGATCGGCGGCAGGATACGGATTGGCACCGGTTCACGCTGGCCGCCCCAACCCAGGGTCTTGTCCTGGTACTGGCGGGCACACACCAGGGTGATGGGCGCGCCGGAACCAACGGCGGCGTGAAAGGCGCCTTTCTTGAATTTCTGCAGGCCGCGGCCCTGGCTGCGGGTGCCTTCCGGAAACACCCACAGACTCTTGCGGTCGCGGGCAATGGCTTCGCTGGTGGCCTGCATCACCGCAATGGCCTTGTGGGAGCGGGCGCGATTGAGGATCACGTTGCCACCGAGCCAGAACACCTGGCCAAAAAACGGAACCCACATCAGCGCCGATTTACCAACCGTGACGGTGCGCGGTGGCAGCAGGTCGCCCATCACGAACAGGTCGTCATTATGCTGGTGATTGGCAATCACCACCGTCGGGCGGTCGGTGGGCAGATTTTCCCGACCTTCGAGCGGGCGCTTCATGCCCAGGAAGGCACGGCCCACCCGGGCCACCGCAGTGCCCAACAACCGGTTGTTGTCCGGGTTAAACGGCCGGGCCAGGTAAAGCACCAGTGCGAACAGGCAGATAACCGGTACGCTGACCCAGGCCAGTAGTTTTCTTAACGCTCCCATGACATCTAACTCTATCGCCAAACTTTGGCGCACAAGTGTACGCTAACCTCAAATTCCGGCAACAGTATCCATCGGTTCCAGTTGGTTACGGTTTAGTGGCATCTCGGCACGGGCCTCCACCACATACCGCAGGGGGCCGCGGGTATCCATGCCATCGAACGGATAGCAGGTCACCAGGATCAAGGCATCGTCGGCCAGCGCCCGGGTATCAATCCGCTCCGATCGGCTATCGACAATCCGCGTGGCCTGAACCCGGTAATGGCGCCAGCCACCCGCCCGGTCCTGCAACCGCAGTTCGCTGCCGGTCTTTAGATACTGTAGCTGATCAAAATGGGTATCGCGGTGACCGGCGATGATCACCGGGCCCTGACTACCCTCGGCGCCCAGCACCTGGCCAGGCCCAAACGCCAGGCTTTCGCCGTGACCGCCCGCCAGCACGATCATCGAGTCGCCCAGCTCCGGCACGGTTAACCGGGCCACCGGCCAGGTGTCGGCCCAGGGCCAGGGCCGGGTTTCGGCCTGCCGAGCCTGACTCTCGGCCCAGGCCAGCTCCAGCAATTCCTGGGCAACCACTGCTTTAAGCGGAATCCACAGCCCGAACACCAGCAAAGTGGCCGAGCAGGTCAGCAGCAACAGCAACAGACGGCTCATACGGTGGCCCTCCGCTGCAACAAGCCGATGGCCAAGGCAAACATCAGTCCGATCACGCCCAGGGCGGTGAACAGCGGGGCCAGGGTCGCGGTCTGGGGATAACGCAACATGCCGGCCTGACTGCCTGCGGGTAACAGAGTGGGCAGGTGCTCGGTTTCAGCGGTTGCCCCGCTGGGCCGGGCCGGTGATTCATCCACCGCGACAAAGCTGGTATAGGGCGACATCAGGGTGTGTTCCACCGCCAGCTCGGTCACCCCGGCCTTGTTCGGCTCGCCGCCCTCTAAACGCGCGCTATCCAGCAGGTGATCGATTTTCTGCCGGGCCCACAGGCGATTCAAACCATGTCCCGGCGCTGCCTGCTGCAAATCCAGCGACTGCTTCCAGCGCCGACCACCCGGCAACTGGCCAGATACCTTCAGCACGCCTGACGGTGCCGTACCGCGAACCACCTGCACCAGCGGCTCACCCCGGAACAGGTCACCCGTGCGGGCTGGGAAACTTTCAACCTTGCCGCTTTGCCCCGGCCACTGCACCCGGACATCGGTCAACACCGGCGCTTCCATAGCGGCGAACAGGCGCTGTAAGGGCCCACTGACATCAGCCGGATCCTGAATGGCGGTATACAGGCCGCGGCCCCAACGTGCCGCTTCACGCATGAAGTGCAGGTTGGGCGCCGAGCCAATGCCGACGGTAAACAGACGCTGGCTGCCAAGCTGCTGGCGAATCTGGGCAAACAGGGCGGCTTCATTGCCAACCGAACCGTCGGTAATAAACACCACCTGGCGCACCCGCTCGCCGGCCTTTTCGCTAGCGCTGGCCGGGATGGTCAGGGCTCGCTCCAGCGCCGGGGCCATCTCGGTGCCGCCATCGGCCTGCAAATTGGCCACGTAGCGTCGGGCCCGCGCCAGGTTGTTGCCCGTGGCCGCTTCCGGTTGCATAAACAGGGCATGGGTCTGGTTGTTGAAGCGGATGACGTTAAAACGGTCGTCCGGGGTCAGGGTCGCGAGCCCCTGCTGCAGTGCCGACCGGGCCTGGCGAATGGATTCCCCGGCCATGGAGCCGGAGGTGTCGATGACGAAGACCAGATCCCGGGGCAGCACCTGGGCCTCGTTCACCCCAGGCACAATCATGGTTAGCAGGTAATCGTCGTCCTGCCAGCGCTGATGGAACACCGCCGCCGTTGGCTCCCGCCCGGCCAATGGCTGCCAGCGCATCACGAAATCCCGGTCCATCAGCACCTGCTCAGACTGCACCTGAACCGTCTGACCATCGAGGCGCGTCTGCAGTGGATGGGACGGGCTGATAACCCGGGCCAGCGGCAGCCCGGCATCAATGGTCATCCGGATATCAGCCCGATGGCTGGTTGCGCCGACGTCATTCGCCTGGACCGTAAACGGGCTGATAGCATCGGCATCCGGCACCTGGGTCGATGGCAGGGCCCAGCCACCGTGCCAGTCCCGGGGCTGTCCTGCCGCCGGCTGGCCGGGCATGTACCGCGGCATCAGGGTCGTGGGCACCCGCAGTTCAAACTCGCCGGACCGGTAGTCCACCGGTTGCTGGTATTGAAGCTCGACACTAATGGTCTCGCCCGGCGGGATGTTGGCCACCCGTGCGGTAAACAGGTTGGGGCGGTGCTGTTCGACATTGGCGGCACTCTGTCCGGCCGAGCGGGCCTTCTCATAGGTCTTGCGGGCCTCGGCTTTGGGCTGCACCTCGCCGACAATGGTGCGCTCACCCACAGTCATGGTCAGCCCATAGACACTGGCTTTCTCCGGTAACGGGAACACAAACACGCCCTCGCGCCAGGCATCGCTGGTATTGCGAAAGCGCCGCGACAGCTTGGTTTCCGCCAGCAGGCCACTGACCTCAATATCGAACTCACTGTCCAGAACGATCGCCGGCTCCTGCCAGCGGCCGGCCGCGTCCACAAAGTGCAGCACACCGACGCTGTCCGATTGGCGCTGATCCGCCTCGGCATACAGCGGGTGGACAAACAGCATCAGCAGGACCGCCAGCCATAGGCTCACACCTTCGGCAAAGCGCCGGGCCCGGCAGCGCTGGCTGTCGGCTTGCGTGGGTGTTAATTTGAGCAATCCGGTAGAGAGCATCATGTCGGGATCCTTTTCGCTGCATGATTGGTCGAGGTCCCGCTAGTTCAGCACTCGCGCAGGTTTCAGAGATGGCGAAACCGGGCATTCCGGCCGCAAATAATGATCAATTGTGGCAACCACCGATGACAGCCTTGTGCCGATGCCTGCAGATGTTTAAATAACAGTTCCCCTATTAATCAGACCGTAACCAGACTGCCGTGACCATGAAGAAGCACATTGTTCTGATCGAAGACGAGCCTGCCATTCGCGACAATTACCGGGTCGCGTTCGAGCGCCGTGGTTACCAGGTGTCGGCCTTCGGAGACCGGCCATCGGCCTGGCAGGTACTGCGCCAGGAACTGCCGGATATCGCCATTATTGATGTCGGCCTGGGCGAGGAACCGGAAGGGGGCTTCGCCCTGTGCCAGGACCTTCGCGCGCACTCCAAGACCCTGCCCATTATTTTCCTGACCGCCCGGGACAGTGACATCGATTCGGTGCACGGCCTCCGCCTGGGCGCGGACGATTACGTCACCAAAGACATGAGCATGGAGCATCTTCTGGCCCGGGTGACCGCGCTATTACGGCGAGCCGAAGCCTGGGCAGAAGCCCTGCAGAAGCCCGATGAAGTGCTGGAACGTGGGCGCCTGACCCTGAACCTCGATCGCATGACCGTGGCTTGGGACGATCGGCCCCTGGACCTGACCGTGACCGAGTTCTGGATGCTGCACTCACTGGTGCGGCATCCCGGCCATGTCCGCAGTCGCGATCAGTTGATGGAAGCAGCCAGCACGGTGCTGGACGACAACACCGTGACCTCCCACATCAAGCGGATTCGCCGCAAGTTCACCCAGGTGGATGACCGGTTCAATGGCATCCAGACCGCCTACGGCATGGGCTATCGCTGGAACGCCCATGAGGTCTGAGCCTTGACCCTGAAGCGCCAACTCCTCGTTGCCAGCCTGCTCATGCTGTTCATTCCGTGGGCCGGCCTGCAATTTGTGCTGGAACTGGACGACGCCCTGCGCCAGCAGGCCGGTGAGCAGCTTCGGATGCAGGCCAAACGGCTGGCCGAAACCGCCGGCGACGCGCTGATTGGCCAATCACCGGTGACCTCCGATGAGCCCGCCATTTACGTCGACACCCTGAACCGCTCCCTGAATCTGGACGGCTACCCGGACGACTGGCCCGGCTACGAGGAAGGCGCTGCGAATGAAGAAGGTCCAATCTCAGCGCCAGCCAGCGACGACGGGAAAACCAGTCAGCCCGCCCTGACCTGGCAAGCCGCCTCGGATGGCCGCCACCTGTACCTGCTGATTCGCATCAGCAACCGGCAACCGGTGCTGTACGACCCGGGCAATCCCGACGCGGCCCACGACCGCCTTTTGCTCTGGCTGAAGCCACCATCGGATAGCGTCGATGTGGCGGCCAAGCAACAATCCTGGCGGATCCGCACCACCGCACCCGGCACGTTCTACGCCGTGAACGGAGGGGATGGAGATCCCGGAGAAGCCAGCCAGCGCCCCGACTATCGGGTAACCGGGAGCTGGCAATCCACGCGTTCAGGCTGGCAACTGGAACTCCAGATGCCAGCACCACCGCCAGGCAGCCGGCTTGGCTTTGGTGCCCGCTGGACCGAGCAGGGTGAGCAAGTCGGAGTAAGCACGGCCACGGAACCGCTGCCGATGCTGGTGCGCCCGAACCAGGCACTGGAACGGCAACTGGAACCACGCCTGAATCCCGGCCAGCGGGTGCGGGTACTTGAGCCCGCGGGCTGGGTTCGGGCGCAACAGCAGGTAGGCGCAGAGCATATCCGGCCGGAATTTGACCAGCTCAGTCCGCTCGAAGTCACCGAGCAAATCAGCCTGAATGCCCTGCGTGCGCTGATCCGGTTCTATCAGCCGGAGCCGGCCCAGGCGCCCGGCGCCGGCCACAAAATAACCCCGGAAACGCAACCGTCGGAAGGCCTGGTCCGACACAGCGATGGCAGCACCTGGCTGCTCACCAGTGAGCCAGTGTTTGGCGGCCGCACCCTGATGCTTGAGCAGTCCCTGGACCAGCTGCTGACCCTGTCCGGCTCGGCCCTGGGATCGGTCATTGCCCGCAGCACCCTGATTATCGTTGGCCTGACCCTGGTGCTGCTGGGCTATGCCAGCTGGTTGTCCTGGCGCATCACCCGATTGCAGCGGGCGGTCAGCGCCAGTGTTGACGACGACGGCCGGATTATCGGCAACTTGCCACCAGCCAAAGCCAACGATGAACTCGGCCAACTGCAACGCCACTTCAGCCAGATGGTGGATCGCCTCCATGGCTACAACCGCTATCTGGAGAGCTTTTCCCGGCGCCTGTCCCACGAGCTGAAGACCCCGGTCGCGGTGGTGCGTTCATCGCTTGAAAACCTCAGCCATAGTGAATCCGAAGCTGAACGGTCGCAGTACCTGCGCCGGGCCTCTGATGCTACTGATCGCTTACGTCAGATTTTGAACGGCATGAGTGAGGCCGCCCGGCTGGAGCAGAGTTTTGATCACGCCGACAAAGAGCCGTTTGATCTGGCCGAGGTCGCGTCCCAGGCCACCGCCGCCTATCAGGGCGTGGACCCAAGCCACCGGATTCAGTACGTCGGCCCGGAACAAGGGCTGCCCATGACCGGCTCACCGGAACTGATCGTGCAACTGCTGGACAAGCTGGTGGATAACGCCCGGGACTTTACCCCCGAGGGTGGCCTGATTCAGGTGGCCCTGGCATCGCAGCCGGACGGCCTGTGCCTGACCGTATTCAATGAAGGATCGGCACTGCCGGATAATGCCGGCACCGATATCTTTGACCCGTTCGTTTCCCTGCGCGACGGGCACGAGGAAGGCCACCTCGGCCAGGGCCTGCTGATCGTCCGTCTGATTGCCGATTTCCACGGAGCAAAAGTAGACGCCGACAACGCCACTGAAGGCGGCGTGGATGGCGTCCGGTTCCGCCTTACCCTGTCTCCGAACGGCTGAGGCTAGTCCCGCGTGAACGAATGCCCTGCGAACTGGCGATAAAACTGATTGGCCGTGCGGCCATTGCGAACGCCCTTGCCAGTCGCAAACCGAATGGCGTGCCGGTGCAACGCCTCCCGGTCCGGAACCTCCGGGAACAGGGCATCGACGGCCTGTAGATAGACGTCCTGGGAGAACGGGTAGAACGACAACTGAAGACCAAAGCGATCCGCCAGCGAAACCTGCTCTTCGATGGCTTCGGCCGGGTGCAATTCACCATCCTGCATGGTGCTCTTGAGGTTGTCGGACATGAACTCGGGCATCAGGTGTCGGCGATTGGAGGTGGCATAAACCCTGACATTCTCCGGCGGCAATTCCAGCGAGCCTTCCAGCACGCTCTTTAACGCCTTATAGCTGGATTCGCCGACATCGAAAGACAGGTCGTCGCAGAAGATCACAAACCGGAAACTCAGATCGCAAATGTCGTCGACGATTTCCGGCAGGTTCACCAGATCGTCCTTGTCCACTTCGATCATCCGCAAACCGCGATCACTGTAGCGATTCAGCAGAGCTTTGATCAGCGAGGATTTTCCCGTGCCCCGTGAGCCCCAGAGCAGGGCGTTGTTGGAAGGCTGGCCAGCCAGGAATCGTTCGGTATTCCGGGCCAACGCCTGTTGTTGGCGATCGATACCGGTCAACGCCTGCCACTGAACCGGATCGAGGCGGCGGATTGCGCGCAAACCGGACCGATGCCGGCGCCAGACGGCGGCGGGCGTGGTGGTCCAATCCACTGTACTGGCAACTGTACTGGTCACTGGCATACCCCTTCTGTCCTATTCCGTCCACCGTCGGCTTGTGAAACACTGAAGCCCTGGATGGATTCTGTAACACGGAGACTTTACCTCAAATGGCCGTAAAATCCGTCGCCCTGGTGGCGCACGACAACAAGAAGAAGGAGCTGGTGGACTGGGTTGCCGAAAACCGCACCCGCTTTACCGCACTAACGCTGTACGCAACCGGCACAACGGGCCGCCTGCTGGGCGAACATTTAAAGCGGGACGATATCCGTTGCCTGCTCAGCGGCCCTCTTGGTGGCGATCAACAGATCGGAGCCAAGATTGCTGAAGGCGAAATCGATCTGCTGGTGTTCTTCTGGGATCCCCTGGAACCCCAGCCACACGATCCGGACATCAAGGCCCTGCTGAGAATCGCCGCACTGTGGAATATTCCAGTGGCCTGCAACCGGGCAACCGCGGAATTTATTCTCACCTCTGCCTACATGACCGACGACCACCACCAGCCCAAACGGCCCGATTTCAACGACTACACCGGCCGCGATGTCCCTTCCTGAGGACGGGTTCCGTTGGGCAATGCCGACTGCACCGACTAGACTGAATCAAATAATAATGTCTGACAGCCGGCAACCCAATGAACGACAGGTTCGCCCCCCACAAGAGTCTAGCTCTCGCCTGCCTGGAACGTACCTTTGTTGCTGTCATGCTGGCCTGTACCTCACCAACGTCGATAGCCGCTGAAACATCTGAAGTACGAGGTGCCGTGTCCATTGGCATCGTTTCCGATAACAAGCCCAGGTTTTCGGTTGAGCAGCAACAATGGCTGGACCAGCGTAACCGAACCCTCACCTACTGCATCGACAACGACTGGATGCCCCTGGAGGGACTGGACTCCTCGGGCACTCACACCGGTCTATCGGCGGAGGCCCTTCGCCTGTTCAGCGAACGCGCTGACATACAGTTCAAGCTGGTTCAGACCAAGTCCTGGCGGGCCAGCCTGGCTGCGGCCAAGGAGCGGCACTGCGATCTGCTCACGCTGGCCATGCACACGCCCGAGCGTGGCCAGTACACCAACTTCACCACACCGTATCTGCACGTCCCCAACATTATCTTGGGGCGCATCGAGGCGCCGTTCATTGAGAGCATCGGAGACCTCCGCAACCAGCGAGTAGGCCTGGTCCGCGGCTACGCCTTTTCCGAACTCCTGGAATACCGCTATCCCGAGCTGCAATCGGTCGAGGTGGAGGATGAAACCGAAGGCCTGAAACGATTGCAGAACAATGACCTGGATGGCTACATCACCACCCTGGCAACCGCTATGTACCATATGCAAGAGTTGGGATTGGCCGATATCAAGGTGATTGGCCGGATCCCCATGGACTGGTCATTGTCGGTCGCCACCCGCAGTGATGAGCCCATTCTGCTCGAAATCATGCAGAAGCTGGTCGACAGCCTGACGCCCGAGGAACGACAAAATTTCGAGAGTTACTGGCGCAACATCAAGATTGAGCAGTCGGTGGATTACCGGGTGGTCTGGCAAGTACTGGGTATTGCCCTGTTCGGCGCGTCACTGCTGTTCTATTGGAATCGCAAGCTCAACCGGGTTAACCGCCAGTTGGAGATCGCCAATGCCGCGCTTGCCCGCCTGAGCGTGACCGATGATTTGACCCAACTGGGCAACCGAAGCTACTTCGACCGGGAATTTCGCAAGAGCTTCCAGTGGTGCCAGCGCAATCGCAATGGATTTGCCGTTGCCATGGTCGATGCCGACCTGTTCAAGGGCATCAACGACAGCTATGGCCACGAAGCCGGGGACCATTGCCTGAAGGCTCTGGCCGAAAAAATGCGCCACCATTTCAGGCGGGAGACCGACCGCCTGGCACGCTTTGGTGGCGAGGAATTTGTTATCTTTACCACCTTCCAGACCGCGAAAGAGATAGTTGAACGCCTGGACAAGTTCCGCAATGCCGTCGCCGATGGCCCAACGGTTTGGGATGGCCGAGACATTAAGCTTACGGTGAGCATCGGATTGGCCACAGGTGTGCCCGAACCGGACGACTCGCCGGCGCACTTTCTGCGGCTGGCCGACCAGGCGCTTTACGCCGCCAAGCAGAATGGCCGCAACCGGCTGGAAGTGCGCGCCATCAGGGATTGATGGGTGCTAAACTGCAGGAAAAATCACAAGGAGGACATCATGGCACGCATCTACGAGGACAATTCCCTTTCCATCGGAAACACCCCCCTGGTTCAGCTGAATCGGGTGAGCGACGGGGCCACCATCTGGGCTAAGATTGAAGGCCGCAACCCAGCCTATTCCGTAAAATGCCGCATTGGTTCCGCCATGATCTGGGACGCCGAGAAACGCGGCACCCTGAAACCGGGTATGACCATTGTTGAACCCACCAGCGGCAATACCGGCATCGCGCTGGCCTTTGTCGCGGCCGCCCGTGGTTACCGGCTAGTGCTCACCATGCCGTCGTCCATGAGCCTGGAGCGACGCAAGGTGCTCAAGGCCCTCGGCGCCGAACTGGTTCTGACCGAACCGGCCAAGGGCATGCCCGGCGCAATCGCCAAGGCTGAAGAAATCTTCGCCTCCGATCCGGACAATCACTTCCTGCCCCAGCAGTTCCAGAATCCGGCCAACCCCCGTATCCACGAGGACACCACCGGCCCGGAAATCTGGCAGGACACTGATGGTGAGATCGACATCTTCGTCTCCGGCGTCGGCACCGGCGGCACCCTCACCGGCGTCTCACGGTACATCAAGGAAACCCGGGGCAAGAAAATCACCACCGTGGCGGTGGAGCCGACTGATTCGCCAGTCATCACCCAGACCCTCAACGGCGAAGAGCCCAAGCCCGCGCCCCACAAGATCCAGGGCATAGGTGCCGGCTTTGTGCCCAAGAACCTCGACATGGAAATGGTGGATCAGGTTGAAACCGTGTCTAACGAAGAGGCCATGGAGATGGCGCATCGCCTGATGCAGGAAGAAGGCATACTCTGTGGTATTTCGTGCGGTGCGGCGGTGGTTGCAGCAGTACGTGTCAGCAAACAACCGGAGCACAAAGGCAAGAATATCGTGGTGGTGTTGCCGGATTCGGCGGAACGCTATCTGTCGTCGGCGCTGTTTGCCGACCGGTTTAGCGATTTGGAAAACAAGCAGTAAAGCTGAAATACAGGGCACGGCCGCTGGCCGTGCCCTGATAGTCCGTGTACCTGCCTTGTCGCTTAGAACTGGTACTTCAAACCTACCCGACCAGTATCAAACTCGGGGCCATCGTTGGTGACCTGACCGTTGAAATCATCCTCGTCGATGTCCACGTTGTAGTGGTTGTACTCGGCAAACGCAGTCAGTTGGCGAGTGACCCGGAAATCAACACCGGCACCCACAAACGGACTCACCTCATCGTAGGTTTCGTCTTCGTCAAATGCCTCCACATCGAACGCTGATGCGAAGGCACCCACCTTGCCGTATACGCCGAAGCTGTCAGTCAGCGGGAAGCGGCCAACGGCACTGAGTCCCGCGCCCTTGAGCTTGCCTTCAACATCATCTTCGCCAAAATTGCCAAAATCGATGTATTCCGCTTCCAGGGCAAAGAACGGGTTGAACTGGTAGCCCAGAGCGGCACCGAGCATGTCATTTTCATCCTCGAATTCACCACCGTGGGCCTTGTAGCCGCCATAACTACCACTGATGTATGGTCCGGTCTGCTCCCGATCAACACCAGACTGTGCCCAGGCAGCAGGCGCGGCAAATGCACTTGCTGTCAAAACCGTGGCACAGGCAAAACGGGTTGTGGAATTCATAAGGCAGTCCTCCTAGTGAGTTCAGATGTCGTCCTTTCTCCTTGGCAATCACACACCTACATCGTGATTGCGTAAACTCACCCTAACTGGATTCCTGCTTTATGGGGGTTAAAACCGGACTACAATATCGTCATTTTCCGTTCATTCAGTGACGTTGACCGTTACCCGCAAGCCCCATGCAGTTGGCGTAGAAGGTGGTTGTCGCTGGCCAATCCGAAAAGACGCCAATCACCCCGACATCCCGCGCCAGCACGTCGAGCACCGTGAACATGTCGCCGTCGTTATTGATAGCGTCCGACACGCTTTGGTAATACCAGCCACCGCCCTCAACCAATGGGCCACTGCGCTCCAGCGACCAGGCAATCATGTCCAGGCCAGCCATGCGAGCATTCTCGGCGTACTCAGACGGCACAATTTCCTGATGGCCGTTCAGCACCAGCATCTTCCAGATAGCCGGCGCCAATATGTTCACGCCCTGTTTCTTCAGGCCCTCCATGTAGGCCAGGGAACTGTTGTCCTCCGTGTGCGCAGCCTGATCGAGGAACACCGCCTGACGGCCATAGCGCGGCGTTTCGTTCACCCAGAACAGAACGTCATCCAGGTTGAACGATTGCGGCCAGACGTCGCCCGGGCGTACGCCCGCTTCGCGATACTCGGCGATCAGCTGGCGAGCATAATCCTGCTGGCTGTAATCACCCTCAAATGGCATGTCCACCACCGGCGTTTTCAGTTCCGGCGTGAACTTCACCCCGAGGGTCTTGAACAGCTCGATGCTCTCCTTGTGACTCATCAAGGTGCCACGTGAGGAGTAAAGATCCGTACGCCAGTCCGCGGTACCGCCGACATACTCCTCCGGCGTGGTCGCCATAGGGTCATAGGCATCCATCTTGCCGTTCAGCGACTTGAACTCTGCCAAGGTGATGTCGCTGGTCCGGCATTCCGCCTGCGCCTCCTGGCCGCTGGCCGGATCTGCCGGCACAAACGGCTGGGTGCACTTGGCATTCAGTTCGGGCACGGTGACGATGTTGGTGGTGGTGTGAAGATCGTTCTGGGCATGACGGCAGACCAGCTGCCGATCCTTGGTAAAAGCCACATCACACTCAACAATACCTGCGCCCATGCGGGCGGCCGCAATGTAGGATTCACGGGTATGTTCCGGGAACTGCAGCGGGGCGCCCCGGTGTCCAATGGAAAAATCGGTGCGTTTCATAGTCTTGGTTCGGCAGGACTGCAGGCGCTGTTTCAGCGGACCCTCATCCATGTCATCCACCAGCCAGAATGGCCGCGGCCCGACCTCAACAGACGCCCGGGCTTTGCCGTGGTGACCACCTTTGTGCTGCGCGGGCTCGGACCAGCCTTGGGTATCCTGGGAATGAGACGAGGCCTGGGCAAACGCCAAGGGCACCGAACACAACACCATGCCTACCAATGTGCGTAACTTCATATCCAGCTCCTTTTGAAATGAATGTACTGACAAAAATGGACTGACGAGTCAGTGTTCACTCACTGGGTTACGTTAGCATGACCTTTATTTGACAGGGTGTTGCGTACAGGAAAAAAAAGCCAGCGGCCCAAGTCCGCTGGCTTTTACAGGGCAATTACCGCCCGCAAGGGCGGCTGCCATCAGAATGCCGGAACGACGGCACCTTCATAGCTGTCCATGATGAAAGCCTTAACCTCATCAGACTTCAGGGCCGCGGCCAGCTTCTTCATCGCGTCGCTGTCCTTGTTGTCCGGACGGGCAACCAGGATGTTCACGTAGGGCGAATCAGACCCTTCAATCACCAGCGCATCTTCAGTCGGATTCAGGCCGGCTTCCAGGGCGTAGTTGGTGTTGATCAGGGCAACGTCGACCTGGTTCAGGATACGCGGCAGGGTCGCCGCTTCCAGTTCCTTGAAGTCCAAGCCTTTCGGGTTGTCAGCAATGTCACGGGGTGTCGCGGTGATCTTGCTGGCATCCTCCAGCGTGATCAGGCCGGCTTTCTGGAGCAGCAGCAGGGCACGACCACCGTTGGTGGGATCGTTGGGAATGGCCACGACCGCGCCGTCTTCCAGATCTTCCAGAGAATCAATCTTGCTGGAATAGGCGCCGAACGGCTCCACGTGAATACCTGTCACAGTGACCAGATTGGTGCCACGGCCAGCGTTGAATTCATCCAGGTACGGCTGGTGCTGGAAGAAGTTGGCGTCCATACGCTTCTGGTCGACCTGGATGTTGGGCTGGATGTAGTCAGTGAATACTTTTACATCCAGTTCCACGCCCTGCTCGGCCAGCGCCGGCTTTACGAATTCGAGGATTTCGGCGTGCGGCACCGGTGTTGCTGCCACAGACAGCTCTTCGGCAGACGCCGCAACCGAGACAGTTGCCGCTGCAGCCAACGCCGCCAATGATTTCTTGAGGTTCATAAAGGATCTCCTGTTTGAATTATTTACGGCTGAAATGCAGCACCAGACGGTCGCCCAGCATTTGCAGCACCTGAACAAAAACCACCAACAACGCCACGGTAATGACCATGACATCGGTCTGAAAACGCTGGTAGCCGAAGCGGATCGCAAGATCACCCAGACCACCGCCACCAATAACGCCGGACATGGCCGCGTAGGACACCAGGGTGATCGCAGTGACAGTAATGCCCGCGATGATACCCGGCAGTGCCTCTGGCAACAGGGCGCCGAACACGATCTGCTTAACACTTGCGCCCATGGCCTGAGTCGCTTCGATAATGCCGCGATCAACCTCCCGCAGTGACGTCTCCACCAGCCGGGCAAAAAACGGCGCTCCGCCAGCCACCAGCGGCGGGATAGCGCCGGCCACACCCAGCGAAGTACCGATCAGCATCACCGTGAACGGAATCATCACGATCAGCAGGATGATGAAGGGCACCGACCGTAGCACGTTCACCACAAACGACAACACCGCGTAGGCCGCCGGCTGCTCCAATAGCTGGCGCTTGCCAGTCAGGAACAGCAGCACTCCGATTGGCAAACCAATCAGCACACTGAACAGCAGGGACATACCCACCATGATCAGGGTATCCCAGCTGGCCAGACCGATTTCCGACCAATCGACGTTACTCAACAGTCCATCCATCAAGGCTTCCATCAGCGCAGCACCTCCACGTGAACGTCGGCGGCTTTCAGCGCGTTCATGGCAACATCAAGATCACCACCGACCAGCGACAGGGTGAGCTGCCCATAAGGCGTGTCCTTGATGTGGTCAATGCGCCCGGACAGGATGCTGAAGTCGACACCAGACTCCCGTGCCACGCTGCCCAACAACGGCTTGTAAGTGGCATCGCCCTTGAACGTAAGACGCATGATACGGCCTTTGGCCTTCTGCAGATCTTCCTGCATTTCCTCGCTGTCGATACTCTCGCTTTCGAACACAAAATCCCGGGTGGTTGGGTGTTGCGGATGCAGGAAAACCTCGCTGACCGGCCCCATTTCCACCACACGGCCGGCATCCATCACCGCGACCCGGTCACACACCCGGCGCACCACGTCCATTTCATGGGTGATCAGGACAATGGTCAGACCCAGCTCCCGGTTGATGTCCGCCAGCAGCCTCAGCACCGACTGGGTGGTTTGCGGGTCCAGGGCGCTGGTGGCTTCGTCACACAGCAGGATGGTCGGCCGACAGGCGAGCGCACGGGCAATACCGACCCGCTGTTTCTGGCCACCGGACAGTTGCGACGGGTACTTGTTGGCGTGATCAGACAGACTGACCCGAGCCAGCAGCTCCTGCACCCGATCCCGGATTTCCGCTTTTGAGTAGATGCCCGCCAGTTTCATGGGAAACGCGATGTTGTCGGCGACGGTTTTGGACGACAGCAGGTTGAAGTGCTGGAAAATCATTCCAACCTTGCGCCGGAACGCGCGCAATTCCGACGCGCTGTAGTGGGTGATGTTCTCATCGTCGATCAGAATCCGACCGCCGGAGGGCGGCTCAAGAAGATTGATCAGACGAACCAGCGTGGACTTGCCCGCGCCGGAATGGCCGACGATGCCAAATACCTCGCCGGTTTCAATGGTCATATCCGTGGGATGAAGCGCGGGGATCGCCCGGCCGTCCACCTGATACGACTTCTGTACCTGGTCAAATACAATCACGGTCAGCGCCTTGTGGGTGCAGCGTTAAAACCGGCGATTATAGCCCATCCGGGCGCCAAACCCGAATCCGGGGCATGGCGCCCATGTGGGTAGTTGCCCTTACACAAACCGTTACCTGACACCCACTCCCGTGGTGCATTAAACTGCGTAAAAAGGCACTCCCAATTTCAATAATCACCCCCAGAGGCCACCATTGTGACCACCGACAACAAGACCACCCCGGCAAGGATGACGTCGACTCAGGCCTGGGTGACCTATCTGAGCAAGGTAGAACTGCCGGTTCTGGCCAACACGCTGCGACGCATCAATGAACTCACCGACAACCGCAACAGCACGGTCAATGAGTTGGCCACCGTCATCCTCAACGATGCCCAGCTCACCTCCCAGGTGTTACGGCTGTCCAACACGGTGTTCTATAACCAGACCCGGACCCAGGTCAGTACCGTCAGCCGCGCCATCACCCTGATCGGCTTTGACGCCGTGAAATCCATGGCCATTTCATCGCTGATCGTGGACGCCCTGCTGCAGCGCAATGACCGTCCGCACCTGTTGCGCTGCTTGGCCCGTGCCATTCACGCGGCGGTCCAGGCCCGGTGCCTGATGCCCAAACGCAATGAATCAGCGCTGGAAGAGGTGTTTATTGGCGCCCTGCTGATGAACATCGGTGAATTGGCGTTCTGGTCCTGCGAAACCGATCAGGCCAACGAACTGGAGCAGCGGCTTCGTCTGGACGAGGCCCCGGTACCGGCACAGAAGGCGGTGCTGCATTCGACCTTTACCGAGATCACCCGCGGGCTGGTCGAAGCCTGGTCACTGGGCCCGTTCATCCGGGATGTGGTCTCGCCGGGACCTGCCAATTCCCCAGGCACCAGCCTGGTTCGTCATTCCGTGGAGATGGCCCGATTGTCAGAACAGGGCTGGAGTGGCGCCGAAATGGACAAGGTGCTGGAACAGTTGGGCAAGGACATCGACGAAAATCCGGCGACTGTGCGGGATCGGATCAAGGTCAACGCCTCGGAGGCCGCACGGGTGGCCGTGTCCCTGGGCATTCCCCAGGTCACCGCTCTGATGCCCGGCAACCGAAAAACCGATGATCACGCCAAGGCTCAGGCGCCGGAAATGGATCCGGAACTACAGTTGCAGATCCTTCGCGACCTGACCCACAGCCTGGCCGAGCAGCCGAACATCAATGAGGTGTGCGAGCTAGTGATCGAGGGCATACACCGGGCCATCGGCATGCAACGGGTTGCCCTGTTAATGGCCGATCGGGAAGGGCAGGTTCTGGTGCCGCGAAAACTCAGTGGCCGAGGCACCGAGGGATGGCGCGACCAACTCACCATTGCACGGGATGGCCGGGGAGTGCTGGGCGGCCTGTTACCCGAGAACGGGTGTTTCATCTACCGGCCTGGAGAAAAAGCCAGTTCCGTGAGCTACGACCGCTGGCTCGGTCAAGTGCCGGCTCTGATCGGCCCACTCCGGGCCGGCAACCGCCTGGTAGGCCTGTTCTATGCGGACAACGCCGCTGGCGATTACACGCCTTCCGAGCAGCAACTGACGGCGTTCGGACACTTCATCCAGAACGCCCAGTTGTGCCTGACCCTGATGGCCGCCCGATAGGGGTCATCAGAGCTCATACAGTTTGGTCACGTGCAGGATTGGACCCGTGGGAGCGCCCGTCGGCGACCCACCCACCGGTTCCAGACTGATGGCCAAGGTTCGGCTTTGCGACAGTGCTGCCCGGGCCTCGTCAGTCAGGGTCACCTGATGCACGCCACCCGCCGGGATTACCCCGAGCGATAGCGGCTGGCCCTGCTCGGGCACAATCCAGAGCTCGTAATCCTTGCCGGTGTCGGCCGCACTGGCCGCCACCGACCGCAATTTCAGCAACCGGTCCGGTCCGGACTCACTGACCAGCCAGAGCGGGTCACTGACATCGGCCTGGACAATCGCCCCAGATAGCTGCGGCGCGGACACGGGCTGCTGAACGATCAACACCGCCAACACCACCGCGGCGGCCGTGGCCACCAGACTCCAACTCGGCCACAACCAGCGTAGCCCTGAACCGGCGCGTTCACCAGATTCCGCTGTTTGCGGCCACAACCGGCGCTCAATTGCGCGCCAGGTTGATTTCGGCGGTTCTACGGCCGGCACTTCTGCAGACAATTGCCCCAGCTTTTGTTCCCAGTACCAGACTTCCTGGCGCACACGGCCCGACTCCATCATCCAACGCTCGAACCGACGGCGGGCCCGACCATGCAGAGAGCCCAGCACATACTCTGCCGCCAGGCTCTCAATACGTTCCGTTGTCATTCTCATTTCTCGAGACACCTCTTGAGGGCGATCAAACCGCGTCGAATCCAGCTCTTGACCGTTCCGATCGGAGAACTCAACGCCTGCGACAGTTCGTCGTGGGTCAGGCCCTTGTAGTAAGACAACAAAATGCTGTCCCGTTGCACATCACTCAGCTCATCCAGACACCCGGTCAACTGGGTGGCTCCGGCACTCCGGAGCGATTCATCCAGCGGACCCGCGCGCTGGTCCTCCACATGCTCCAAATGTTCTTCGCCGGCGTGTTGGCGAACCTTTCTGGCGCGCATCAAATCCAGCGTTCGATAGCGGGCAATCGTCATCATCCAGCCCAGGGGCGTACCGCGATCGCTGTGATACTCACGAGCGTGATGCCAGATCTGGATAAACGTCTCCTGCAAGGCTTCTTCCGCCAGCTCCCTCTGCCCGGCCAGCTTCAGGCAAACGCCAAACATTCGGCCGGAAATCAGTTCGTACATCTGCTGGAACGCACGCCGGTCCTCATGGGAAACCGCAATCAAAAGGCGCATCAGGTCATCCTGACTGGCGTCAACTTGAGACATTTGAGCTCCACTAATCGTTGTTTTTGGTACGCGCCGAATCTCGGGTGAGATGCAGCGCAGGGTTTAAATATATTTTTTGTTGGGGGTGCATCTCTATAACACGACCGCGCGTTGCTTCTCTTGCACAACCCAACAATAGACGAGGAACACGCAATGAACACAGCCACAAAACGCTCGGCCCTCGCAATCGCCGTAGCGGGAATCTGTTTAGGCGCCAGCCTGAGCCAGGCGTCCAGCCACCGGGAAGCTCCGTTCATCACCGAAGTTCCAAAGGTGGATGGAACTGATTTTTACATGTTCCGCAGTTATGAGACAGGCCGCGAGGGTTTCGTGACCCTGATTGCCAACTACCTGCCTCTGCAAGACGCCTATGGCGGGCCGAATTATTTCGATCTCGATGAAGACGCGATTTACGAGATTCACATCGACAATGACGGCGATGCGGTTGAAGATCTTACCTTCCGTTTCGAGCCTTCAGACGTGTTCAACGACATTGCTCTGAACATTGGCGGCGAGATGGTTTCAGTCCCGCTGAAGAACACGGGCGATGCAACAGACAACGCCAACGTGCAGTCACGCCAGGAATATTCACTTAAGGTTGTACGTGGCGACCGACGCACAGGCACTGTCCAGACCGCCACCAACGCCACCACTGGCATGGACACATTCGATAAGCCACTGGACAACATTGGTGGCAAGTCATTTGCTGATTACGCAGGCTATGCCGACGGCCATATCTACGGCGTCAACATTCCTGGCTGCAGCATTAACGGCAAGGTCTTTGTCGGCCAGCGCAAGGAGGCTTTTGCAGTCAACCTTGGCGAAATTTTTGACCTTGTGAATATTCCCGATGCTACTGCAACACCGCGGGATAAGGGTCTAAACATTCTAGATGATAAGAATGTTACCTCTTTCGCGCTTGAAGTACCGACCGCGTGTCTTACTGGTGCAGCTGAAACCGCAGCGGGCGACCCAGTTATTGGCGCCTGGACTACCGCCAGCGTTCGGCAAGCCCGGGTACTCAACCCAGCTCCGGAAGCCGATGGTAAAGGTGCAACGGTCGAGGGCGGCGCCTACACCCAGGTTTCACGCCTCGGTATGCCACTGGTCAACGAAGTTGTTATTGGACTCAAAGACAAGGACCGCTTTAACGCAAGCGAACCCAAGGACGATGGCCAGTTCGCAACGTACGTCACCAACCCAACGCTACCCCAGTTGCTAGAAATTGTTACCGAAGGCGCTTTGGTAGAACCCCAAGTGTTTCCGCGCGTAGACATAGTCGCTGCATTTCTATCGGGCCTTACCCTGGACCTATCACGAGCAGGCGCCTCAGGCACCTTCTCCAATCAGCCGGTAGGTGTTCAAGTTTCAGATATGTTGCGTTTGAACACGGCTGTGGATGCTGCAGATCCGATCGCGGGCAATCAGAATGACTTGGGACTATTGGCACTTGAGGCATCTGGTTTCCCCAATGGTCGCCGACCAGTGGACGATGTTGTAGATATCGCACTTCGAGTCTCCATCGGTGCAATTCTGCCGTTCTTCGACGATGAAATGGGTAACGCGCACAACAATCCCAACTCGCCAGCGGGAGATGACCTCAACGATGGCGCCGTCGTCGACAGAAGTGCTCTGCTCAGTGGGTTCCCTTATCTGGGCCATCCGGTTGCCGGTTCACCCAACCCGCAACGTCCATAGCCGTCAGATAAGGAGACAGTCATGAAGAAAGTTCTCACTATCTCAGGCTTATTAGCCGGAGTTCTGATTCTTGGAGGCTGTTCCGACAGCTCCAACAACCGGGTCGAACGACCGGATCCGTCGGTTGATTTCACCACTTTCGTAAAAGCGGAGATCGCCAATACCAGCGATACCCGTGCGGCGGTGGAGATCAACGACACGGACTTCAGCTTCAACGATGAAAACAACCCGCAGGCCTACGATGACCTGTTCCGTTAAGACGACCCTTCGCCGGAGCGACATCCGTCGTCATCCGGCGATTTCCTTCCCTGCCCGGCCGGGCAGGGCTTTTTGGCTTGGGTTCAGCCTGGCCGGATCACTGCTGGCAGCACCAGTGGTGACCGCTGCGCCGAGCTCAATCCAAAATGATTTTTCTGACAATGCTGTGTTGGCAACGCTTCCAGATGTGTCGCCAAACCTGAGCTCTGCTCCCAAGAATGTCGATGAACTGGCTGATGAGGTGCAGCAGCTGATCGGACAGGCCCGGAAAACTGGCGATCCCCGATTCCTGGGCTACGCCGAGCGCCTCTTGGGGGACTGGCCGGAGCCTGACTTTACCGACCGGCTGCGAGTTCTGCGCGCCACCCTGGCCCAGAGCCTGCACCGCTTCGATTCGGCCCGGCAGGATCTCGAGCGGGTACTGCAAACCACCGACCAGCGCCAACAGCGGATTCAGTCCCGGCTGACCCTGGCCAACCTGGAGCTGGTGCAGGGCCGCTATGTCAAAGCCCGCGAGCACTGCCAGGCGCTGGCCGATCTCTATCCAGGGCTGATTGCCGCCAGCTGTCTAGCGCAAACCGAGGCCAGAACCGGCCGTGCCGAATCTGCCTACCGACGCTTGCGAGGCCAACTGGCCTCAGCCTCCAATGCCGACCCAACCAGCCAACTCTGGGCCGAGGGCACACTGGGCGATCTAGCGGCCCAACTGGGCCTCGACTCCGCAGCAGTCCATTGGGGCGCGGTGCTCCAGCAATCGCCGGATGACCTGTACACCCGGGCGCAACTGGCAGACTGGCAACTGCAGGCCAGCAATCTCCAGGCAACCCTGGCACTCACCAAAGGCTATGACCAGGTCGATGCCCTGGCGGTTATCCGTGCAATTGCTCTGCGCGAAGCCGGAGCCCCAGAGGCCGAAGCCTTGGCAGACTCTCTGCGCGAAAGGTTTGCCGAAGCCCAGTGGCGCGGCACGCTGTTGCATCAGCGGGATTTCGCCCGCTTTCAACTGGACATAGAAAACCGCCCGGCGCTGGCCCTCAAGCATGCACTGGCAAACTGGGAGACCCAGCGCGAGCCACTGGATACTCGCTTGGTACTGAGAGCTGCACAAAGCGCCGCAGACCAGTCCGCCTTGAAGCGACTACAGCAGTGGTTGGCGCAGTATGATCAGACCGACCACAGATATCCGGAGACACCCTGATGCTCCTGCGTGCTCACCTATTACGGCTGCCCATGTTTCTCTGGCTGCTGGCACTGGCCAATCCCGTGCTGGCCCACAAGGCCAGTGACAGCTTCATGTACCTGGACACTGACTCCGGGCAGTTCCGGATCGACGTAGCTCTGCGCGACCTGGCCTTGCTAGTCCCCCTCGATACCAACCGCGATGGAGAGGTAACCGGAGGAGAGTTTCGCCAGCATAGAGGCGCTGTTCTAAATGCCATAGAGGCTGGGATTACGCTGTCTACCGGCAACTCCGCTTGCGAGCTACAGGGCCAGCAGTGGGGCATCAGCCAGCACAGCGATGGCGCCTACGCCGCCACCCGCTACCAGGCGCTCTGCGACGGCGGCCAGGCCCCGGACCGCCTTGAATACCACCTGTTATTTGAGCAGGACAGCCTGCACCGCGGGCTGATTCAGATCAGTACCGGCGAAACGTCATCGCTTGCGGTGGCGGGACCAGACAGCCGGACCGTGGATTTGCGCCCGTCAGGCCGCTCGGGACTCTGGCTCAGCTTCACCACGTTTCTCCAGGAAGGTGTAGTGCACCTTCTGATCGGTCTGGATCACATCCTGTTTTTGCTGGTACTGGTGCTTCCAGCCAGCCTCACCCACAACCAACCAACCACTTCCCCGCGGCCCTGGTTGCCGTCCCGAGCGCAGGTCATCGAGCTGAGCGCCGTAGTCACCGCCTTCACCGTGGCGCACTCGATCACCCTGGCCTTGGCGGCACTGGAGATCGTGAGCCTGCCCATTGCCTGGGTGGAAACGGTGATTGCCGCGTCCATCGTGGTGGCGGCGGTGAATGTCGTCTGGCCGGTACTCGGACGCAGAACCTGGCCCCTGGCCTTCGGCTTCGGGCTGATTCACGGCTTCGGCTTTGCCAGCGTGCTGTCGGACCTGACTTCTGGCACCGCCAATCTGGCGGTTGCCCTGGCAGGTTTCAATGTCGGCGTAGAGCTTGGCCAGTTGGCACTGTTGGCGATCTGTTTCCCGCTGCTCACTCTGCTGGCACAGGCAACACCGCTCTATCGGCGGGCGCTGGTTCCAATCACCCTGCTGGGAGTAATCGGCGTCAGTCTGATGTGGGTGTGGGAGCGCGTACCGGCCATCTAGCTGGTAGCTAGAGGGCCGGTACAGTTTGAGAAAGGACTTAACTGGCGTTGCTTAGTGCAGCGCTCTTAGCTCTCTGGGGTAGAGGGCTGCGCTGACTTCCGGCTCTTCAAGAAGATCAGCCAGTTCCCGATCGACGTCAGTTTCCTGGCCTTCATCGGGCAGTGGCTCGAACAAGGTGCTGAGCCAGGCCGCAACTGACGGGGCTTCGTGCCGTTTATAGTCGGTGGACAGCGCCTTGATCCGGCGGAAACCGATAATGCGCTGATGCTTGGGATCCCGAATCTGTTCGAACCCCCGCCAGTACACGTGATCTCGGGTGTGCAGCTGGACGAACAGGGTATCGATCGGGCTGTTATCGGCGGCGTCTGCGTCAGCGTCGGCATGCTCCGACTCGCTATCCGGCGCCAGTTCCGGGTTTTTGTGACGAATGGTGGTCCAGGCTGGGTACAGCACGGCCACCGCATCCGCTTCCACATGCTCGCGGGCGGCGCGGAGGATCAGTCCCCAGCGGGCCTTGTCGGCATCGGTTTCAAGGGAGTTAATGGGCAAGTCGTAGCTTTGTTCACTGGACAGGACGATAGCCATCATCGGGGCATCTAGCTCCCCCATTGCTTCGGCCTGTGCTACTGACACCAGATCATCGATTGCCATCGGTTGGTTCATAATACGCTCGCCTCCTCGATGCCATCAGGGTCGTTCAGGAAGGAAGGAACCTTCCTGATTGACAGCATAGCCTGTTCCGCACACAAAGATAAACGTGGAGTTTCCCCAACCGGATCACAACCCCTAGCCGTCGAATGCGTTCTCCAGGCGCTCGTATTGACCAAACCAGGGGCTCGCCTCTTCAAGCTGGGCCGCCAATTGCAGCAGCCGGGCTTCATCGCCGTGACGGCCGCCAAATTGCACGCCCACCGGCAAACCGGACTGGGTCCAATGCATAGGCACCGACATCGCCGGAGTGCCGGTCAGGTTGGCCAACTGGGTGAACGGGGTGCGGGCCAGGCTCTCCATCGCCATCTGGTCTACCTGGCCGGTGCGGTGCACCAGCTTGCCTGCCTTGAGGGCCAACATAACCTTGGCCACCATTTTCAGGTGCACCGGTGTGTCCAGCTCGCCAATTCGGGCCGGAAGCTGGCCAGTGGTGGGGCACAGATAGAGATCGTAATGACCAAAGAACGTGCCCAGGGCACGGGAAAAATCGTTCCAGCGCTGCCGGCGCCGGACGTAATCAGACAAGGGCATGGTGTTGCCCAACATCCCGATCAACCGGGTATCCAGTTCGAAGCTGTCGCCCCCGACACCGAACTCCTCGCGAGCCCATGCCATCATGGCGGACACCTCGCCAAAATAGAGCCCGAGGTAGCAGCGGGCCAGCGCCATGCCATCGTAGTCCGGGCGAGCGTATTCCACCTCGTGACCAAGATTTTCCAGCACCCGCACCGTGGCTTCCACCGCAGCAACGCAGTCCGGTGCCACTTCCGTCCCATAGGGCGAGGCCGTGAACACACCGATCTTCAGGGTGCCCGGGGATTGCTGGATCAGATCACGATACCGGCCTGCCGGCGCCGGGATTTCAAACGGGTCGCCGGCGGCCGGGCCACTGAGGACATCCAGCATGGCCGCGCTATCCCGAACCGTGCGGCTGACCACGTGATCGGAAGAAGCGCCGGTCCAGGCCTCGCCCACCAACGGGCCACTGGAGATACGGCCCCGGGAGGGCTTGAGACCAAACAGGCCGTTATAAGCTGCCGGAATCCGAATGGACCCGCCGCCATCGTTGGCGCCGGCCATAGGCACCACACCGGCGGCCACCGCCGCGCCGGAGCCGCCACTGGAGCCCCCCGGGGTGCAGTCGGTTTGCCAGGGGTTGCGCGATGGCCCCCACAGCTCGGACTCGGTCACCGCTTTGAGCCCGAATTCCGGAGTCGCGGTACGGCCCAGGAACACCAGGCCAGCTTCGCGGGCACGCCGGACAAACTCGGAATCCTGGGACGCAATATTCCGGGTCAGGCCCCGGCTGCCATAGGTGCAGGGATGACCCGCTTGCTCCTGGGCCAGATCCTTGAGCAGCAGCGGCACCCCCGAGAACACCGACGAGACCGG
>Ga0207899_1000125_pt1 | contig 36633 bp, 39 predicted proteins | sample MalvirmetaMSP134_FD_184235 | JGI IMG/M metagenome (GOLD analysis project Ga0207899, IMG submission 184235) | Marine viral communities from the Deep Pacific Ocean - MSP-134 (SPAdes) | ecosystem: Environmental > Aquatic > Marine > Oceanic | place: Pacific Ocean | collected 2011-06-28
TTGCCGAGAATGGGAAAGTCCAGCGCCGGAATGGCCGCTGCCATGCTGACCCCTTTCTGGCGGGCAGAATCCCGCTGCACTTCCATGACCAGCTCCGAGGTTGTCGCGGCCCGGGGTTTCGGCTTGATCCGGACCTGCCGGGGAATGGCGAGCCTCTCGTCCTGCCGGTGGGCGACGAAGTAACCGGACTTGGGCTTTGCTTCCACCCACCCCCATTGCTCCAGCAGGCTGTAGGCGGTGGTGACGGTGGAAATACTGACGGCCTCCCGCTGCGCCAGGTGGCGTACCGAGGGCATCTTGTCGCCGGTTTTGAACAGGCCTTCGCGAATCTGCTGGCTCAGGGAGTCTGCCAGTTGTGCATACAGGTTGGTTTCCATGAGCTCTCGACCAGTACAGATGAAAGAAAACAGACCATGACAGATGCGGGCTTGCAGGATCTGTACTGGTTAAAATAACAGAAAGGTGAATCTGTCACCATTGCAATTGCCGGTTTAGGATGAACAGGCTCATAACAGTAAAAGAAGGAGAAGGCACATGACCACAGCACACATCCATTCGTTGACCCATGGCGGTGTTGTCCGCGCAGCGAAATCGGCCATCGCCAGCCCGGCGAAGGCGGCGATGCGGATACAGCGCGTGATTATGGTGTTCTCGTTCTCAGGTTGGCTGATGGCGATCGTCCGCAATCATCGCAGCCGCGCGCAGCTTGCCCGGCTTGATGCTCGCCTGCTGGCGGATATTGGAATCAGTGAAAGCCAGCGACAGGCCGAACTGCGCAAGCCATTCTGGAAGGCCAGGAGGCCGGGGTAGATGACCATGGAAATTCTGTTGAGTGTATTGTTGTTTGCCCTGGTTTCTACGGCTACGCCCGGCCCCAATAACATCATGGTGATGACGTCAGGGCTGAACTTCGGCGTCTTGCGCACGCTGCCCCATTACCTGGGTATCTGCATTGGATTTCCGGCTATGGTGCTGGCGATCAGCATGGGCCTCGGCAAGGTGTTCGAGGCGGTGCCGCTGATGCATCAGGTTATAAAGGTACTGGGTATCAGCTACCTGATGTATCTGGCATGGCGCATTGCTACCACAACCACGGAGATCAGAAAGGACGGGGCCAGCCAACCGCTTTCATTCTGGCAGGCGGCGGCTTTCCAGTGGGTCAATCCCAAAGCCTGGGTGATGGCGGTTGGGGCGCTGGCCACGTTCACCACGGTGAGTGGGGAGGTGATCTATCAGGCTTTATGGATCGCGGCCGCGTTTATGGTGGTGGCCGTTCCCTGTGTCGGCGCGTGGCTTCTGGGCGGCGCCGGTTTGCGGCGGCTGTTGCAGAAGCCGACCTACCGTCGATGGTTTAACTGGACCATGGGGCTGCTGCTGGTACTGTCGGTGATTCCGATGGTGTCGGTGGAACTGTCCGCAGTGATGTAAAAAAAGCAGCGGGTGAAACCGCTGCTTTTTCCGTTACGCTAACGTATTTTCAGATCGCGCAAATGCCTAGACGCGGGTCAGCGTGACGTCGATGTTGCCACGAGTGGCGTTGGAGTAGGGGCACACCTTATGGGCTTCGTTGATCAACTGGTCAGCCTGGGTGCTGTCCATTCCGGGCAGTGAAATCTTCAGTTCCACTTCAATTCCGAATCCGCCGGCCGTTTTGCCAAAACCAACTTCGCCCTCAATGAACGCATCTTCCGGCATGGGTAATTTGTCCCGGCCGGCAACCATTTTCATGGCGCCAAGAAAACAGGCGGAATAGCCTGCGGCGAAAAGCTGCTCCGGGTTAGTACCCCTGCCGCCAGCACCGCCCATCTCTTTGGGGGTTGCCAGCTCGACATCCAGAATGCCATCTGAAGAAACGGCTCGGCCGTCACGACCACCCGTTGCTTCGGCAGAGGCGCGGTACAGAACTTGTTCAATAGCCATGGTCTGATCTCCTTGTATTCACTTTCGGCGTGTTTCTTGATACGTATTTCCGGTACTAAACTAGCGCACAAAAGATTAGCGCGCAAGGTAATTGCCGAAGTGGATGTGTCACTCCCGTCCGGCCGTAGCTAGGACAGCGGTTTCAGGTTCTCACGTAGTTTCAGTAGTTGGCGCTTCAGCTCCATGAGTTCCGAGACACTCTGGCCACTGGCATTGACGATACAGCCGGGAATGGTCTGGGCCTTATCCTTGAGGGCCTGACCTTCGCTGGTGAGGTAAAGCTCAACCACCCGTTCATCCTGCTTTTGCCTTACCCGAGTCAGCAGGCCGTCAGCTTCCAACCGTTTCAGCAGCGGGGTCAGCGAGCCGGGATCGGTCAGCAGGCGTTTGCTGATCTGACTAACGGTGATGCCATCCTCTTCCCAGAGCACCAGCATGGCCAGGTACTGGGGGTAGGTCAGGTCCAGGGCCTTGAGGAGTGGTTTGTAGGTTTTAGTCATCATCAATGACGTGGAATAGAGGGCGAAACACAGCTGGTTGTCCAGCAGCAGCTCGGAGCAGGAGTCGTCTTTGGCCATGACAATAAAAACCGTTGCACCAGGAATTTGTGCACAAGTCTACGGCCTTGTTCCGGTGTATTTCCAGCACCAGGTGTTGGCATGAGCCGATTTGCGCCCTAGAGTAATGAGAACTTTTTCATACTGTGGTGTGTATGTCTGCAATCCGAAATCCCGTCAGAGGCGTTTCCATGCCGGTTGGCGACGAACCGCTGGTTAGCCACGAGCCCGGTCAGGCTGGTGAGCTGCTGGCGGATTTCATTCGCCGGCATCCCCGGCTGCTGATCCTCACCGGCGCAGGCGTAAGCACCGATTCCGGTATTCCGGATTATCGTGACGGAGAGGGCAGCTGGAAACGCAAACAGCCAGTACAGCATGGCGAGTTCATGGCCAGCCTGCCTACCCGGCAGCGTTACTGGGGGCGCAGCCTGATTGGCTGGCCGGTCATCCGTAACGCCAGCCCAAACCCCGCTCATCGCCAGATTGCGGAACTCGAGGCCCTGGGTCACAGCGATCTGCTGGTCACCCAGAATGTGGATCGCCTGCACCAGAAAGCTGGCAGCCGAACGGTTATGGACCTGCACGGCCGTGCCGATGAAGTCATCTGCATGGCCTGTGGTGAGCGCTCCACCCGCGACCTTGTCCACCAGCGCTGTGCTGACCTCAACCCCGGCTTTGGTGGCTATTCGGCAACCGCAGCGCCGGACGGCGACGCAGACCTGGAAGTGGATTTTTCCCGCTTTGACATTGCCGACTGCGAGGCCTGCGGCGGTATTCTCAAACCCGACGTGGTGTTTTTCGGGGACTATGTACCGAAGCAGCGGGTTTATTCCGCCCTTGATGCACTGAAAGCCAGCGACGGCCTGCTGGTTATTGGATCCTCCCTGATGGTGTATTCCGGCTTCCGGTTCTGTCGCTATGCCACGGAATGGTCCCGGCCCATCGCGACATTGAATCTGGGCCGCACCCGGGCCGATTCCCTGGTCGACCTGAAGCTTAACGCCAGCATCAGTGAAACCCTGGAGCACACGCTGCAACAACTTTAGTCGGAAGAACCCGGCTTTTGCGGCATCTACCTATACGTTTGGTTACCGGAATTCATTAGCTTGCTAAAATGACAAGCGTCTCCTATCCCTATCAGCTCAGCGCCTCCAAAGTGCGCGCCGAGTTCTTTCGGCTGCTTCCCATCTCATTGTTTGTGGTGGCGTTCGGCGCTGCCTTCGGTCTGGCTGCCATGCAGAAGGGGCTTGAACCACTCCAGGCCCTGCTGATGAGCACCACCGTATTTGCCGGGGCTTCGCAATTTGCGGCAGTGGACATGTGGGGCGGTGAAGTATCCCTGTTGCCCGTCATTGCCGTGGTGTTTGCCATCAATTCCAGGCACCTGCTGATGGGCGCTTCGCTCTATCCCATGCTGCGAGATATGTCCCCGGGGCGTCGCTACAGCCTTCTGCTACTGCTGACCGATGCCAACTGGGCCGTTTCTGCCCAGGAGTATCAGCGGGGAACGCGAAATCTGGAAGTCATTCTGGGCGGCGGCCTGGCCCTCTGGCTGGCCTGGATCCTTGGCACCTGGCTTGGCGTCTATTTCGGCGGGCTGTTGCAGAACCCTAAGTCCCTGGGTCTGGATATGGTGCTGGGCTGTTTCCTGCTGGCCATGGCGCTGGGGGGTAACAAGTCACCCAGAACGCTGATGGCCTGGACGGTGGCAGCGGTGTCGTCACTGGCAGCCTGGAAGTGGCTGCCGCCCAACATGCACGTGGTTGTCGGCGCACTGGCAGGCGGCGCCATCGGCTTTTTCTGGCTGGAAAAGAAGCCGGATGAGCGTGCGAAAGAGGGCTCGGCATGACCATTGAAACAACCACTCTGGGCACGCTGGCGCTTATTGCGATCATTACTGCCGTTACCGTGGTAACCCGCTTCGGCGGCGTCTTCCTGATGTCGTTCGTAACTATCAGCCCCCGCATCGAAAGCTTCATCAACACCATGGCCAGCTCGGTGCTGATCGCCATCATCGTGCCGATGGCCTTTAGCGGCGATGCCGGCTCGGTGGCTGCCTTGGTTGTAACCGCTGTTATCATGCTGGCAACCAAAAAACCTCTGCCCTCTATTGCAGCGGGTATTGCGGCTGCGGGCTTTGTCCGTTATGCAGGTTTCGCCTGACGCTGGCAGCTTGCTCTGAAACAGGGCGGTGCAGGGCAGTCCTCCCAAAAATGTGCGGAGCCATGGATGGCGGAGCCCAAGCGCACACGGACGTGTTCACAGCGTTTTTTGGGAGGACTGCCCTGCACCGACCGTCTTGGCAGCACCCGTCTCAGGCGGGATAACGTCTGGCATTGGGTTAGTGTTGCGCAGTGCCAACTCTCCAAACCCTGGTAGTTTGACGCCCAACCCCAGTGGGTTAACACCCAGCGAGAGGCCAAGGATGTTTAATTCCAGGCCCTCCCGCGTACCAGCAAGAATACCAAAATAGCCTCCGAGCGAAAGCTGGTAGCCAGTGCCTCCGGGCACCTCGGCAATCAGATTGTCTCCGAGATAATCCTTGCCGATGGCATGGCTGGGCAGGGCGACCTCCAGCTCCGGGATTTCGCGAATTACCCAGGCCACAAAGGTGTTGCTGTTGGGTCCCGGCCAGGCTTTGTACTGGGTCGGGTAGGGGTAGCGCCCAATGACTTCATCAAGCTGCTCGATGATCCTGGTGGCCTTGTCGCCACGAATATCCGCGATCAGCGTTGGCGCCGACCCGAACCAGGCCCGATCCGGGACGCCCGGTCGTGACTGGACCGAGTAATAGCGCCATCCCGTCACATCATGCACGTAATACTGGCCAGCGCCGGCGGCCTTGGTGCTGATCCAGGTATGGACCGCAAAATAGCCCCGCCAGTTAAAGGCCCGGGCGGCGTAGACCTGAACCACTGCCGCCGGTTCCTGTTCCGGTGATGGCGCAATGGCGGCGCTGGAGCGGTCCGCCGTGCGCCAGCTGTCGCTTTCCTGGAAGCTGGCGCAGGCGGCCAGAAAAAGCGGCCCTGCTAGCAGCACAGCCAGCGTCAGCACAAAACCGAGAAGGCAGCGTTTTATTTTCGCCATGTGAGTCCGTCTTAGGGTGGTCGGGAATTACCGCCAAATATACGGCAGGCGGACCTGAGAGTTCATATCGCAGGTAAAGTTCCGGGCGATTTGATGGACTCAGGTTACTGGTATAGGGTGAAAGTACAGGCAAACACAAAATTTGCCCGCAAATACAGCCTCACGAACAGGAGATCTTATGTCTGATCATCATGTTTACAAAAAGGTTGAAGTTGTCGGGTCCTCAAAGAACAGCATCGAGGACGCCATCGAAAATGCGATCGCCGAATGCCACAAAAACCTGCGCAACATCGAATGGTTTGAAGTGCAGGAGACCCGTGGCCACGTGGTGGATGGAAAAGTCGGACACTATCAGGTTGTGCTGAAAATCGGCTTCAGGATCGAAGGCAGCTAACACCCTCTGGTCCCGATGACTTCAAGAAGTTACCGAGAAGACAGGAGGCAGGTTTATGAGTACTGAACAACATGCCTTGCTGCTAGTCGATGTCCAGAACGATTTCTGTGAAGGCGGTAGCCTGGCCGTACCCGATAGCAACGAGATTTTCCCGGTGATCAATCAGTGGATCCGTAAGGCGGAGGAGGCCGGCTGGCCGATTCTGGCCAGCCGTGATTGGCATACCGTAGACCACATCAGCTTTGAGGATCGCGGTGGCCCCTGGCCGGTTCACTGTGTTCAGGACACTCCGGGCGCCGAGTTTCACCCGAAGATGGAACTGCCGGATTCCGCTATCCGGGTGAGCAAGGGCACCGCCTTTGATACCGATGCCTATTCCGCGTTCGACGGCACTCAGCTGGACAGCTATCTGCGCCGTCATGGCATTCACCGGCTGTTTGTGGCCGGTCTGGCTCTGGATGTCTGTGTCCAGGCGACGGTGCGGGATGCCCTGAAGCATGGTTTTGCCGTCGAGTTGATCACTGACGGTACGCGTGCCGTCAAGGCAGACGAAGCGCCAGCGGTGTTTGAGCAGCTGAAACAGGAGGGCGCCGACCTGTGCTGAAGCAACCACCGGTTGTTAAAGAGAATGATTTGTCCCTGCTGGTCGATCTCTATGAGTTGGCCATGGCCCAGGCTTATTGGTCCGAAGGCATGGACCAGACTGCGGTATTCAGTCTGTTTTTCCGCGAACTTCCCGCCCATCGGAACTTTGTTCTGGCCTGCGGCCAGCAGAACGTGGCGCAGGTAGTCGAAGGGCTCAGGTTTACCGACGAGCACATTGAGCAGCTGGATTCGCTGGACCGCTTCCAGCCTGATTTTCTGGAATGGCTACGCAGTTTTCACTTCAGCGGCTCTATACATGCCGTTGCCGAGGGTACCCCGCTTTTTCCTCAAGAGCCGTTGCTTGAGATCGAGGGCCCTATCGCGGAGGTGCAGTTGCTGGAAAGCCTGGTAATGAACTACGTGCACCTGGAATCGGTTCTGGCCTCGAAAGCTGTCCGTGTGCGGTTTGCAGCGGGAGACAGGCCCGTTGTCGACTTTGGCATGCGCAGAACCCATGGCGTGGATGCCGCTCACCGGGGTGTGCGGGCCTATCGCCTGGCAGGGCTGGCTGGAACCAGCAATGTGCTGGCGGGTCTGGACTTCAATATGCCGGTAAAGGGCACCATGGCCCATAGTTTTGTCCAGTCCTGCGACAGTGAGATGGACGCCTTCAGGACCTACGCCCGGCTGTACCCAGGAACCACGCTATTGGTCGACACCTACGACACGGTAAATGCGGTCAGGAATATCATCCAGTGGCTGAAAGAGGACACGGACGCCAGCATTGGCGGCATCCGTCTGGACTCCGGCGACCTGGCGGGCGAGGCCGTGCAGTGCAGACGCCTGCTGGATGACGCGGGCTTTACCGATGTGAAAATCATGGCCAGCGGTGGGCTTGATGAATACGAGATTGAGGAGATCGTGTCCACGGATGTGCCAATTGACGGTTTCGGGGTGGGTACGGCGATCGCCTCTTCCAAGGATGGCGCGGCGCTGGAGCTGGCCTTCAAGCTGACGGAATATGCCAGCCTTCCGCGCATGAAAAACTCGCCCGGCAAGCAGTCATTCCCTGGCCGTAAGCAGGTTTACCGCCAGCTTGGAACAGACGGCTTTATCAATCGGGACATTCTTGCGGGCCGGGAGGAAGTATTCGATGGGGAGTCATTGCTGAAGCCGGTCATGAAAGATGGCCGGATCATCGAAGGCGCGATACCGTCCCTGGATGATCAGGTGGCAGTAGCAAAGCAGCGGACTCAGACGTTACCGGCGCAATTCCGTTCTTTGAAGCCGGTGAAAGAAAACCCGGTGGTGATCAGTGATTTCCTCCGGGCGCTGCAACGGGACACGCTGGAAAAGATCAGCAACCGGTAATCCTGTTTATCGAAGCATACGGCGCCTGATCAGCGTGACCAACTGGTTCAGCATCTCTTTGGCCTGGCTGTCGTAGAGCATGTGGAACTTCTCTTTCTGGACGGCCATTTCGTGGTTGGAGCTTGAGGCAAGACCGTCCTTGCGCAGATCCATCAGGTGGCAGGCCGCCAGGTGTGCCTTGATGTGGTTGTCGATCAGTTGGGTAATCAGCTCATCAATGTCGCTGTGGCAAAAGGGGCGCACACGGTTGAGGACTTTGCGTGCCTCCAGCGCTGCATTGCGCGCCTCGAGCCGCAGCTCACCGGCATTGTCCTCGGTCTCTACCGCCCGCAAAAACATACCCAGCCTGTCATGAAGGGACCACACCAACGGCCAGATGGCCTCGTAAGCCGCTTTCTCCGTGGCATAGTGTTCGCCGGCGTTCACATCCTGCTGGGCGGGCGTGCCGGGGCTGTTGAACTGCGATGCCTGCCATGCATTGATATCTTTCCAGAGAGTGTCCACCCGGTATTTCATCAGATTGTTCTGCTCGGTCATTTTCCGTCGGGCCAAGCTACCGGAAATAATGGCAAAGGCCGCCACAATCAGTGACGTGACAGCGATCAGCAGAATGATGTGGTTGGTGGTTAGAAGGTTGAAAAGATAGTCCGTTTCCATGGATACCACCTCTGTAACATGTCGGTGAGCAAAGGGGGGCTGCTACTGACTTGTTCCGGGCTGACGGAAAGGCAGTGCGTCTGATGCTTCATCAGCATAGGCCCTGACGTGATTCGCCTCTTCCTCGGTAAACCTGGCAATGGCCTCCCGGAAATCAGGGTGCGCTATGCCGTGCCAGGAATGCGTCAGAATCGGCTCAAACCCACGGATCAGTTTGTGTTCGCCTTGAGCCCCCGCATCGAAGCGTGCCAGGCCTCGCTCGATGGCAAGTTCGATGCCCTGATAGTAACAGGTTTCGAAGTGCAGAAAGTTGTATTCGTCCAGGCATCCCCAGTAGCGACCGTAGAGCGTGTCCTGGCCGCTCATGAACAGGGCGCCGGCGATCATTCGGCCGTCCTGGGCGGCCATGATCAGCGTCAGGTGCTCCGGCAGGCGTTCCCGGAGCTGCTGGAAGAAGGATTCGTTCAGGTAGGGCCGCTGGCCACGTTTGAGGTAGGTGGCCTGATAGAACACATAGAACGCAGACAGCACATGATCAGAGATATCCCGGCCATGGTAGCGTTTGAAGGTGATGCCCTGTTCGGCCACCTGCCGGCGCTCTTTGCGAATCGCCTTGCGCTTGCGGGAGGTGAGCGCTGCCAGAAAATCATCGAAGCTGTTGTAATGGTGATTATGCCAATGGAACTGGCAGCCCAGTCTGTGCAGTTCGCCTTCCTGATGAAGCAGCGACTGGTCGGCGACGTCCGGGAATAACAGGTGCCAGGAGTGCACGTCCAGGTCGGCAATCACCGAGTCCAGCAGGGCCGGGATATCTCCGGGTCTGAGGCGCGTTCGCACGGCGGGATCAATCAGCAATCTGGGCCCCCGGGAGGGCGTGAAGGGAATGGCGATCAGCAGCTTCGGATAGTAGGGCAGTCCGTGGCGCTGATAAGCCTCGGCCCAGGCAAAATCAAAGACGTATTCGCCCATGGAGTGGGTCTTCAGATAGGCAGGGGCTACGCCCACAATCTCGTCGCCTGCGCGGATAACCAGGTGCTGAGGCTGCCAGCCGGTTTCCACACGGGTACAGCCGGACTGCTCAAGCGCCGCGAAGAATTCATACCGCAGGAACGGATTGCCAGTGCCAGCCAGCGCCTGCCACTGTTGCTGACCGATCTCTTCGATGGACTCGCAGGTGGTGATGGTGAGTGCGGGAAGAGTCGGGTCGGGCATATCGGGGCAAGCTCCTGTGGGTTTCCCGATACCATACGCCAGAATCTGTGGTGGAGACCATGGTGTAAAGGTTTTGCAAAAACCCTCCGGCCGCAGCGGCCCGGTTTCAGGGCGTGATAGACTTTCGACAGGTTTCAGGAGGGGATATATGCAAAACCGGGTCTTGCTGGTCGAAGATGATGATGAACTTCGTTCGCTTTTGTCACGCTATCTCACCAACCAGGGCTTCACCGTGCGCGAGGCGGCCAACGGCAACGACGGTCTGTCGCTGGCCATGGGCCAGGACTGTGACATTGTGGTGCTGGATGTGATGTTGCCGGATATCAGCGGACTGGATGTGCTGCGACAGCTACGGGCAAAAACTCATCTGCCGGTGGTACTTCTGACTGCCCGGGGCGACGAGACGGATCGCATTGTCGGGTTTGAAGTGGGCGCGGACGATTACATCCCCAAGCCCTGCAACCCGCGGGAGCTGATCGCCCGGATGCAGGCTCTGCTCAGGCGCATAGCCTGGGACAGCGAAGTGGACGTGGACGACAGCAGGCTGTACGGCGATCTGCGGGTCGAACCGGTCCAGCGGCGCATCTATCAGAACGACCAGGTGCTGGACCTGACTGCCACCGAATACGAAGTACTGCAGGTTCTGCTGGCCCATGCGGGCAGCGTCGTGCGCAAGACGGACCTGATGCAGTGGGCGCTGGGCAGACGGCTGGAAGCCTATGACCGGACCCTGGATATGCACATCAGTAATCTCAGGAAAAAGCTTGGCGGCGATGATCCCCCGCGGATCGAGACCGTCCGGGGGCTGGGCTACAGCTACCGGGTCCCGGTATGACCGGTCTGATGCGGCGCGGGCTGCGGGTTACGCTGTTCTGGCGGGTGTTCATTTCAATCTGGGTCGCCATGGCCCTGGCCGTGGTGGTTGGCAATATGGTCACCCATACATTGCAGGACCGTGAGCGGGCAGCGATCGAGCGCCAGGCCGGCCTGCGGGAGGTTGCCATGCAGGCGCTGGCATTCCGGCGTGACGACGATGGCGGCAGTCTGTGGCGCTACCTCAAGTCCGAAGGACAGCGACTGGACCTGCACTTGCGGCTGATTGAGGTAGACCGCAATGACGACGATCTGCCCCAGATTATCCGCGAACGGCTTGAATCCAGTGGCTGGTATCACCTGAAACCTGCGGTTATTCCGGTGGCCGACGATTACCAGCTGGTTGCCTGGCCCCGTAAGGGCGCTCAGGGCTGGGTGGATGCCCGGCTGTACCGCTGGTTCGAGCTGCTGCTGGCCTTCGTGATCATTACGCTGGCCTGCTGGTGGGTGGCCAGGCTGGTGTCCCGGCCGCTAAGGCATATGGAGTCCACCGCCCGTGATATCGCCGGCGGCCATATCGATCTTCGGGTCAGCCGCCGGATTGCCTCAAGGCGTGACGAAATCGGCGCCCTGGCCACCGCATTCAACGGTATGACCGAGCGGCTTTGTTATCTGCTGGAGCGGCAGAAACACCTGATGCGGGATATCTCCCACGACCTCAGGACGCCGCTGACCCGTCAGCGTATTGCCATAGAGCTTGCCGATGACGGCAGTGTCGATGAAGATCTGCTGGCGTCCATTCTTCGTCAGAACGAACGCCTGGAAGCCATGACGGCACAGATACTGACGCTCTACAGCGTGTCTGACCAGGGGGACGACATTCAGCGCGAGCCGTTTCAGTTGCTCCATGTATTGAACAGCGTGCTGGCGGATGCCGCGGATTATGCCGAGCACCAGGGGGTGGATTGCCGCCTGACCGTGGCCCCTGACTCGGAGCATGCCCTGGTACTGGGTGACGCCAATCTGTTGCAGCGGGCGCTGGATAACGTGTTGCAGAACGCGCTGGACCACACGCCGCCCGGACATCCCGTGACCATCAGCCTCAAGACGGCCGGCCCACGTTTTCTGGTGGACATCACGGACGAGGGGCCGGGGGTTCCCGAAAATACCCTGGAGCAGCTCTTCGAACCTTTCTTTCGGGCCGACAAATCCCGTGGGGGCAAAGGCTGGGGATTGGGTCTGGCTATTGCCCGCGACATTCTTGACCTTCATGATGGAGAGATCAAAGCGTTTAATTCGGACACGGGTGGGCTGTTAGTGCGCCTGAGCCTGCCGGTGTTCAGCCGCGACGCCTGAAAACATGGGAAAACCTGATGTCCGTGGACTATCCCGTTCCTGCCGGATTCCTTGAGCGGGAAACCGAGGTCAAAAAGAGCCGGTTTATCGCCCGCGTTGTACCGGTGGCGAGCCGCGATGAGGCGAAGCAGTGGCTGGCCCGGGCCCATGCCGATCATCCGGATGCCCGGCACGTTTGCTGGGCTTACCAGATCGGGCGACCGGGAGCCGCAGCCGAAGCCGCCATGAACGACGATGGCGAGCCTTCCGGTACCGCCGGCAAACCAATTCTGGGCGTGATCCAGCACAAGGATATGGGCAATGTGCTGGTGATGGTAATACGCTACTTCGGCGGTGTAAAACTGGGCGCTGGCGGGCTGGTAAGAGCCTACGCCGGGGCGGCGGAAAGCGTGTTGTCGGAAGTGGATCGGGTGGTTCAGAAACCCGTTGAGACCGTACGGGTTATTATGGGGTTTGCGGACGAGCAGCCCTTGAGACACTGGTGCGAGGGCCGCGAGGCCCTCATTGAAAACGTCGAATATGACGCCACCGTAAAGGTAACCCTGGAGATTCCCCGGGACAGAATTGAAGAGCTTAAAGAGTTCTGCGAGGCCCGGGGCCTGGAAATGGATACACAAAGCAACCGTGAAGAGGTAATGGAATGATCAAGGCACTACTGATCTCCGTGTTTGCGATCACGATCGCTGGCTGTGCCAGTACCGTGGTCACTGATTATGATTCCGGCACGATCTTTGGCAATTACGATACCTGGAGCTTTGCCCCTGCCAGGCAAGACAGCGACGAGTACGTATCGCTGGATGACACCCGCATCCGCAATGCCATAGAACAGGAAATGAAAGGCGAGTCGTTGCGAAAAGCAGACAACGAAGAGGCTGACCTTCTAGTTGACTGGCGGATTGTGACCGAAGAGCGCATTGAACGCGGTGGTTCCGGGTTCGGTTTCGGGTTGGGCTTTGGCAGCGGTAACTTTGGTTGGGGTATTTCCGCACCGCCACCCATTGAGAAAGTTAAAGAAGGCAAGCTGGTGGTCCAGTTCGTAGACGCGCAGTCCAAGCAGGTGGTCTGGCGGGCGGCCAGTCGCCGTTATCTTGATGAAGGCATGTCTTCCGAAGACCGCCAGGAACTCATTGGAAAGATCGTAACTGACATGTTCGCGAAGTATCCGCCGGGGGCTTGATTCATGAAGAAGAATGCCGACGGCGGCCTGGTTTTTTCCACCGAGCAGGGGCGGATGTGCCCCGATTGCCGTCATCCGGTTACCGACTGTCGTTGCGGAGAAGACGTTGCGCCGGCCGGTGATGGCGTGGTCAGGGTCAGCCGTGAAACCAAGGGCCGTAAAGGCAAGGGCGTTACCCTGATTACCGGCATCCCGATGGCCGGTTCCGAGCTCAAGGCGTACGCCAAACAGCTCAAGGCCCGTTGTGGCACCGGAGGGACCGTCAAGGACGGTGTGGTGGAGATTCAGGGTGACCAGCGGGATATTCTGGTTCCTCTGCTCAAGGAAAAAGGCTGGACCGTAAAACGCGCCGGTGGCTGATCGTTGAACGGCTGAGGAGTGTCTGAATGCACGTTATTGTGCTGGGTGCCGGTGTCGTGGGTGTCACCTCGGCGTGGTACCTGCGCCAGAAAGGCTATGACGTTACCGTGGTGGAACGTCAGCGCAAGGCGGGAACCGAAACCAGCTATGCCAATGGCGGCCAGGTGTCGGTTTCCCACGCCGAGCCCTGGGCCAATCCGTCAGCCCCGCTGAAAGTCCTGAAATGGATGCTCAAGCCGGATGCGCCGCTGCTGTTCCGGCCGCGCCTGGATCCGGCACAGTGGCGCTGGGCGCTGTCGTTTCTCAGGGAATGCACCTCGGCCCGCGCGGCGTACAATATTCGTCAGATGGTCAATCTGGGGACCTACAGCCGCAGCTGTCTCCAGGCCCTGCGCAACGAGGCGGGCCTTGAATACGACCAACTGGACAAAGGCATCCTGCATTTCTACACCAGCCAGAAAGAATTCGAGGGGGCTCTGGAGCCTGCCCGCATCATGCGGGAGTTCGGCTGTGACCGGCAGGTCATCGACGGCCGCCAGGCGGTAGAGATTGAGCCCGCCCTGGCGCCAATCAGGGAGCGTATTGCCGGCGCCACCTACACCAGCGAAGACGAGTCCGGCGACGCCAGAAAATTCACCCAGGCTCTGGCAAAACGGGCCGAAGACGCCGGCGTGAGGTTTCTTTATGGCACGGAGGTGGTGGGATTCGAGCAGGCCTCGCACCGCATCCTGGGTGTGCACGTCATCCATGATGGCCAGCACCAGACGCTCAGAGCCGACAACTATGTGCTCAGTCTGGGTAGCTACAGCGCGATTCTGGCAAGGAAGCTCGGACTGTTTCTCAATATCTATCCGGCGAAAGGCTATTCCATCACTGTGCCGGTCAAAGACGAAGAGGCCGCCTATCAGGTCAGCCTGACCGATGACGAATACAAGCTGGTGTTCTCAAGGTTGGGCGACCGCATACGGGTCGCGGGCACCGCCGAGCTGAACGGCTACAGCCGTGAACTCAACCTCACCCGATGTCGAGCCATCGTACGGCGTACCGCCGAGATCATGCCTGATGCCGCTCACTGGGATCAGGCGGAATTCTGGACCGGTCTGCGTCCCACCACGCCTTCCAATGTTCCCTACATTGGCAGATGCCGATTCGCCAACCTTTTTTTGAACACCGGCCACGGAACCCTCGGTTGGACCCATTCCTGCGGGTCGGCGGCGGCGCTGGCGGATATCGTTAGCGGGCAGAGGCCGGACGTGGATTTCGCCTTCGCCGGCCTCTGAATTCCGCAGAAGTAACGTTTCAGCCCTGGAGCTGATCCCGAATCAGCTTCTTGTTGATCTTGCCAACACTGGTCTTGGGAATGTCATCCACGAAATCAATCTGGCCCGGTATGGCCCATTTGTTGATTTCGCCGGACTCCACAAATTTCTTGAGATGGTCCTGAAGCTCTTCCAGTGTGGCCTTTTCCCCGGGTTTGAGCACCACCATGGCGTGTGGGCGTTCGCCCCATTTCTCGTCCGGTACGCCCACCACTGCAGCTGCAGCTACCGCCGGGTGCTGGCTGATCAGGTTCTCCAGATCCAGGGAGGACAGCCATTCACCGCCGGTCTTGATCACATCCTTGATGCGGTCCTTGATGACCAGTGTGCTGTCCGGCTCCATGGAAGCAACATCGCCGGTGTGCAGCCAGCCGCCCTGCCAGAGTTCCTCGCCTTTTTTGGGCTCCTTGAAGTAGCTCTGGGTCAGCCAGGGCGCACGGGTGACAACCTCGCCTTTTGCTTCGCCGTCATGGGGTACCGGTTTGCCGTCGGGATCAACGATGTCAATCTGCACCATGGGCACGGCAACGCCGGTCTTGATGCGTTTGGAGGTCTGCTGGTCCAGGGGCAGGTCCAGATCCTCCGGCTTGAGGTGAGTCGTGGACAGTAGCGGGCAGGTTTCCGACATGCCATAACCGGTGTACATCTTGATGCCCAACCCGGCAGCGGCATCGCACAGGCCCCGGGTGAGGGCGCTGCCGCCGATCAGCACGTGCCAGTTGCTCAGGTCAGCCGTCTTGATGGACTCGGTAGCCATCATCATCTGCATGACGGTGGGCACACAGTGGGAGAAAGTCACCTTGTGTTCTTTCAGCAGGTCCACCAGCAGCTCCGGTTCATAGCGGCCGGGGTAGACCTGCTTGATGCCCAGCAGGGTCGCGGCGTAGGGCACACCCCAGGCGTGAACGTGGAACATGGGCGTGACAGGCATGTAGACCGAGGACGACCGCAGCATGGGCATCTCATCGAACGCCGATAACGAACCGGTCATGGCCAGGGTATGCAGTACCAGCTGGCGGTGGCTGAAGAAAACGCCCTTGGGGTTACCCGTGGTGCCCGTTGTATAGAAGGTGGTGGCGATGCTGTTTTCGTCGAAATCCGGGAAATCGAATTCGGTTGCCGCGCGGGCCAGCAATGACTCGTACTCACCCAGGTTGGGCAGCTGTGTTGAATGGGCCTGGGCTTCGTCCGTCAACTGGATGTAGTTGCGCACGGTTTTGATGTCGTCTTTGACCCCTTCCAGCAACGGCAGAAAGTCGTCGTGAATCAGCACCAGATCGTCTTCGGCGTGATTCATGGTATACACAATCTGATCCGGTGACAGGCGCACGTTGATGGTGTGTAGCACGGCGCCGATCATCGGAATCGCGAAAAAGCATTCCAGGTAGCGGGGCGTATCCCAGTCCATGACCGCTACCGTGTCTCCGGCTTTCACGCCGGCATCGGTCAGGGCGTTGGCCAGACGGTGGATTCGCTCTACCAGGTCGGTGTAGGTGTATTTGCTTTTGTTGGCATAGACAATCTCCTGGTCGGGCGCATAGCGGCGCGCCGACAGCAGAAGCTGCTTGATCAATAGGGGGTATTGGTAGGCGTTGTCTGCCGCCTGCAGAATACGAGTGTTCGCCATGATTGTCCCTCGTTCTCGCTTGTTGGTTTTATTGGAGAAGAGGGACTAATCTGCCACAGATTCTGACTGACTGATAGGTGCCAGAGGGTTTTACTGCAAGGCGCCGGACGGTTTACTGATAGGTGCAGAGATAGGCGACATCCACGTCGGTTCTGGCTTTGAAACTGGCCTGGGCCGCCACTTCAAAATACTCACCTGCGCCGTAGGTCATCCAGTCTTCCATACCCGGCAGCAGAACGGTCAGAGCGCCGCTGAGAACGGTCATGGTTTCGCGCTTGCTGGTCCCGAATTCGTACTCGCCAGGGCTGATGACGCCAACCGTGGCCGGAAGCGTCGCGTATTGGAAGGCAATGGACTTGGCGCGGCCGTCAAAATACTCGTTCACTTTTAGCATGTGTCAGGCTCCTGAAAATTAAGGGAGGCCCACTATACGGGAATTCTGTTTAGTTCCAATGACAAAATTACTGGTCCCAGGTCTGGCCGCGGGTAGGTTCCGCCGGGTCGATCTTCATGTGCATGGCTGCCTTGGCAAGGAAGTTGGCACTGATGGGCGCCGTGATGAACAGGAAAACAGTGATCAGGACTTCGGCGATTGCGATGCCCTCGCCCCGGCTACTGAAAAAGACCACGGACGCAATCACGATGGCGCCAACGCCCACGGTGGTGGCTTTTGTCGGACCGTGAAGGCGGCCATAGAAATCGGGAAGGCGCACCAGGCCAATGGCCCCGACCAGGGTAAAAAAACCACCGGTGAGCAAAAGCGCAATCACGGCGTACTCTGCAAACTGGTTCATAATGGTATACCTCCGGCTATGTGCTGGTGATTGCTATTACTCGATAACGCTGCCGCGTTTAAGGTACTTCGCCAGGGCAACTGTACCGACAAAGCCCATCACTGCGATCAGCAGTGCGGCTTCCAGGTACATGCGGGTTCCCAGGCTGATACCCAGCAGAATAATCAGGGCGATCGCATTGATATAAAGCGTATCGAGCGCCAGCACCCGGTCTGGCGCATCGGGACCCTTGAACAGGCGATAGACGTTAAGAACCGCCGCCACCACAACCATGGCGATGGTGATCTGGAGGGCGAACGTCATCATTTGAACATCTCCTTCAGGCGGCGCTCATAGCGTTCACGGATGCTGTTGATGACTTCATCATCCGTTTCTGCATCCAGTGCATGAATCAACAAAAGCTTGTAATCATCGCTGACATCGGCACTGACCGTGCCCGGTGTCAGTGAAATGGTGCCTGCCAGGATGGTGATTGCCAGCGGGTGTTCCAGCTCCAGAGGATAGGAAACAAAGGTTGACCGGGGCCTACGCCCGCTGAGGATCAATTTTGCCACGCTAAAACTGGCAACGACGATATCCAGCAAGACGATTGCCAGGTAAGAGGGTACTTTCCAGGCCCTCACAAACGTCGGGCGCGAAGGCCAGAAGCCATGGGTAATCAGGGGGATGGCCCAGGCCAGGATAAGGCCCATAACGACACTGGCACCGGAAACTCCGTCGCTGAGAAACTGCCAGGTAACGAACAGCATCAGGCTCAGGTAAGGCTGAGGAAACGTCAGGCGGTCCAGCATTGTTATTGCTCCCCCTTAACCATGGGTATCTGCAGGATTCTGGTGTAGGCCGATGGATCATGCAGTTGCGCCGCGGTGTCATCCAGATATCGGCTGATGGGCTCCGCCATCACTACGATCACCACACTGAGCGCAATCAGGGCACTGGCGGACACGGTAACGGTGGCCGTGAGGTTTTTCGGCTTTTCAACGTGACCCTCGACGTTGCGCCAGAAGATAATGCTGCCGGCGCGGCTGTAGGCAATCAGCGTGAAAAAGCTACCAACCAACAGCACTGACCAGAGCCATACTCTTTCTGCTCCGGGTGCGGCGGAATTCATGATCATCAGTTTGCCAAAGAAGCCGCTCAGGGGCGGTAACCCTGCTGCCGCCACGGCGCCCACCAGAAACAACGCGCTGAGAAAGGTCCGGTTGTGCATTCTGGGCGCAGTGACAATCCGGTCTTGGGCACTGCCTCTCTGGCCGGCGATAAGGTCCGCCAGCAGAAACAGGCCGCCGACCACCCAGGTGGTATTGAGCAGATAGAACAGAGCGGCAGAGGTGCCTTTTTCCGTACCAAAGGAGATGGCCGCCAGCAGTGTGCCGACCGAGATAATAACCTGCCAGGCCACCAGTTTCCGAAGATTGGCTGCGCCAAGGGCCCCGACAACGCCCATGGCCAGAGTGATGAGTGATAGTGGGAACAGCCAGTCCATGCCCAGCCCGGACAGTTCGCCGGCCTGCTCGCCGAATATCAGGTTGTACACTCTGAGGATGGCGTAGATGCCCACTTTGGTCATGATCGCAAACAGTGCCGCGACCGGCGCCGTGGCATTGGCGTAGGCATTGGGTAACCAGAAGCAGAGGGGAAGTATGGCTGCCTTGAGCCCGAACACTACCAGCAGCATCATGCCCCCGGCCTGAACAATGGGCAGGTTTTCGGGCGCAACGTCAGGGATTTTCAGCGCCAGATCGGCCATGTTGAGCGTGCCGGTCACGCTGTAGATCATACCTACGCTTATCAGGAAGATGCCCGAGCCGGCCAGGTTAAGCACGACGTAATGCAGCCCCGGCACCGTTCGGTTTTTTCCTTCACCGTGCATCAGCAGGCCATATGAGGCGATCAGCAACACCTCGAACGCAACGAACAGGTTGAAGAGGTCGCCCGTCATAAAGGCAATATTCAAGCCCAGCAACTGGAACAGAAACAAACCGTGGAATTGCCGGTTGCTCTCGTCGGCGCCACCCAGTGAGTAAATGTGGGCAAAGAGGGCCAGTATCGCGGTCAGCACAAGCATCAGTGCCGACAGACGATCCAGAACCAGTACGATGCCAAAGGGTGGCTGCCAGTTACCGAACGCGTACAACCGATAGACGCCGTCGTCCGCAAGCATTAACAGCACGACAGCCGCAGCCAGGGTCAGGGCGGTGGTGGCAATGCCGAGCGTGCGACGCAACGCGATCGGGGCGTAGCCCATCAGGGCCTGCAGAATGCCACCGAGGAGCGGGATAAGAATGGGCGCGGTCAGCCAGTGATTCATGACTTGGCGTCCTCCTGCCGGCGATCATCGTCGCTTTCGTCCGACACCCTGCCGTCCACATGATCGTCACGGTGATCTGCGAGGCTGCGTAGCGACAACACCACGACAAAGGCCGTCATGGCAAAGCCGATCACGATGGCCGTCAGAACCAGCGCCTGCGGTAATGGGTCCGCGTAGGTCTCGGCAGTGCCGATGATTGGCTGGCCGCCGGTGGTGAGCCGGCCCGCTGAAAACAGGAACATGTTGACCCCGTAGGACATCAGGGTCAGTCCCATAACCACGGGAAACGTCCTGCCTCTGAGCAGGAGGTAGACGCCGGATGAGGTAAGCGCGCCAATGACAAGTGCGAATGCCAACTCCATTAATGGCTACTCCCTTGCTGAATACGGTCAGAATCTTTGTTTTTGGATTGACTCCTGATCGCTGAGTGCGGTGACAGACGCCCGATACTGACAAGCGCCAGCAGGGTTGCCCCGATAACCGTCAGATAAACCCCCAGGTCGAATACCAGTGCGGAGGCAACCTCGAACTTGCCCACCACCGGCCAGGTGATGTATCCGAACGTGGACGTCAGGAACGGATAGCTGAAGGCGAGGCTGCCGGCCCCGGCAATAACGGCGAACAGAAGGCCAAGCCCGATCACGTTGTGGTATTTCACGGTGATCCGCTGTTGGGTCCAGGTCATGCCATTTGCCACGTACTGAAGAATCAGCGCAATGGCCGTTATCAGTCCGGCGATGAAACCACCGCCTGGCAGGTTGTGGCCCCTGAGGAAAATATAGGCTGACACCATCAGCGCGAGCGGTAACATGGGCCGGGCTATCTGCTGCAGCATGATCGGGTAGGCGTCCCTGGTCCAGGGATTGCCCAGGCCGTCAGTTGATGGCGGCGTGATGGTCACGTTGCGCAGCATCGCGTAGATGCCCAGGGCCGCGATGCCCAATACGGTAATCTCGCCGAGGGTATCAAAGCCCCGGAAATCGACCAGGATGACGTTGACCACATTGGTTCCACCTGCGCCGGGCTTACTGTTGGTCAGGAAGAACTCGGAAATCGAGGTAAACGGCTGGGTCAGCATGGCCAGGGTCACCAGTGTCATGCCCACGCCAACCGCTCCGGCAATGAGGATGTCGCGTGTGCGACGCCCTGGCGAGGACTCGACGGGTGTCCAGGATGGCATGTAATAGAGCGCCAGCATCAACAGCACGATGGTGACCACTTCCACGGACAGCTGGGTCATTGCCAGGTCCGGCGCGGAGAAGCGGGCGAAACCCAGAGACACCATCAGGCCCACCACGCTGAGCAAAACCAGTGCATAGAAACGGTTGCGATGAACCGCTGCGGTGGCCAATGCACAGATGATGAGGATCGCCATCCCGATCAGGGTCGGCAAGTCGACGGACGAGAGCCCGTTTTCACCAATTGAGATGCCGAGGGTCGCCATAGGGCCGATTGCGACGACGATCACACTGGCCATCAGCAGCATCGCATAACGCTGAAGAGAGCCATTTTCGATGCGCGCGGTTACCGAATTCGACAGATCCGAAATGCGGCTGACCAGACTTTCAAAGACAGCCTTTTCATCAATTTCCTTGAAGCGCTCATGAAAATCGAAAAATCTCTGGCGCTGGCTGTACATGGTCAGACCGCCGATAAAGGCCAGAGCGCTCATTAACAGCGCCAGGTTCAGCGCGGGAAAGGCGGCGAGGTGATATTCAGGAACCGGCGCGCCGAGGGTCGCGGATGCCGCCGCGTCCAGTAGCGGCCCCACGGATAGAGCTGGAAGTATCCCCACCGCAAGGCAGGCGAACACCAGAATCTCCACCGGTATCTTCATATACCGGGGCGGCTCATGGGGCGGAAATATCGGTAGATTCTTGGGCTTGCCGTTGAAAAATACGTCGTGAATAAACCTCGCGGAATAGGCGACGGCAAAAATTCCGGCCAATGTGGCGACCAGCGGTGGCAGATACGCCCACAGGCCCGGCAGATTCAGTTCCAGCGCTTCGGCAAAGAACATTTCCTTGCTCAGGAAGCCGTTCAGCAGTGGAACGCCCGCCATGGATGCGGCGGCGACCATGGCGAGGGTTGCCGTATGGGGCATGTACCGCCAGAGCCCGTTGATCTGCCGCATGTCCCGGGTACCGGTTTCGTGGTCGATGATGCCGGCAGCCATAAACAGTGACGCCTTGAAGATGGCGTGGTTGATAACATGGAAAATCCCGGCTATGGCTGCCAGCTTGGTGCCCATGCCCAGCAGAAGGGTAATGAGGCCGAGGTGACTGACCGTCGAATAGGCCAGCAGGCCTTTGAGGTCATGCTTGAACATGGCGATGTAGGCGCCGACGAGCAGGGTGACCATGCCGGTGAAACTGACCATGTAGAACCATTGTTCGGTGCCGGCCAGCGCCGGATAGAGCCGGGCCATCAGGAAGATGCCGGCCTTTACCATGGTGGCGGAATGCAGGTAGGCCGAAACCGGTGTCGGCGCCTGCATGGCATGCGGTAGCCAGAAATGGAACGGAAACTGAGCCGATTTGGTAAAGGCGCCCAGCAGCACCAGAGTCAGTATGATCGGGTACATGCTGTGATTCTTGATGAGCGCACCAGAGGCAAGGACATCAGCCAGCTCATAGCTGCCGACCACATCGCCGATCAGCAGAATGCCCGCAAGCAGCGCCAGGCCACCGCCACCGGTCACGGCAAGCGCCATTCTGGCACCTCGGCGGGCGTCCTGTTTATGGCTCCAGAAGCTGATCAGAAGAAACGAGGTTATGCTGGTCAGCTCCCAGAAAATGAGCATCAGCAGCAGGTTGCTCGATAGAACAATACCCAGCATTGAGCCTTTAAAACACAGCAGCATGGCGTAGAATTTGCCAATGTTCTCATGTGGCTTCAGGTAATAGCGAGCGTAAAGAATGATCAGCAGGCCGATGACCAGGATCAGCAGGACAAACATCAAAGACAGGCCATCGAGCCGGAAGCTGAAGGCAAGCCCCAGTGATGGCATCCATGGGTAGCTGGTTTCTACAATGCCGCCGTTGGCAAGGTTTCCCCAGTTTGGATAGAGTGCCGCCAGCCCAATGATGGCGGGCACCGACGATGCTATGGCTATTGCCGTGCGGCCACCCTGGGCGAACAGCGGTGCGGCCAGGGCACCCAGAAAAGGCAGTAAAACAACCAGCGGTAGCGACATCGCGACCTCTTTTTTGGTTTTTTTTCATGGATGGAGAGGCACTGAACGATCTGATCATACGTGGCCGTCAGTGCAGGTCAAGGCTGAAATAGTCGCAGTCTAAAGCCCTCGTCGATCCCGATAGGATTTCTCGGGTTCACCGGAGTTGCGCGCAATGGCGATGCGTTGGTTTGCTCTGCCAATGATTTTTTTCTGCAGCCGTGTCTCCCAGTCCAGTGCGTCTTTATCAGAGGCACTCCAGGTCCGATTGAACAGCAACTTGCTGGCTGCGGTCGCATCAGGCGAGCGTTCTGCCAGTTCCGCCGCGAACGCTTTTGCCTCGGCCATCGGGTCGTCGCATACCCGGCTCACCAGCCCCATATCGCGTGCTTCGGTGCCGGTGAAGCGACGGGCTGTCATGGTCAGTTCTTTTGCCAGGTCGATGGGAATCAGTTCCCGCAGAGTCACCGCAAGGCTCATGTCGGGAATCAGTCCCCATTTGCTCTCCATGATCGAGAATTCACAGCTTGCGGTGGAAAAGCGGAAGTCCGCACCCAGTGCGATCTGGAAGCCGCCACCGAAACAGTAGCCGTGGGTAACGACAATCACAGGCGCCGGCACATCCCGCCAGAGATAGCCCACGTCCTGGGCCAGGTTGCTGATCTTGCGGCCCGGTTTGAACAGTAGCTTTAAAAAATTCGCAGGGTTTTTCGACACCGTTTTGACATCCAGGCCGGAGCAGAACGCCTCACCGGCACCGCTCAGGATGATGGCGCGAACACTGCGATCCTTTTTCAGTGTTCTGGCAGCGTCGGTAATGGCCTTGAACATCGGCATGTCCAGCCCGTTGTACTTTTCCGGCCGGTTGAGCGTAACCATGGCAATGCCGTTCTCGATACTGATCTGCACCCGGTCGGATGTGGAGCTGCCCATAGTGTCGGTTCCATGTCATACATTGGTCTGAGAGCGCTATGCTACCATGTTGAACCCCGATGAGAACGCCCCTGCAAAGGAACTAGCGAGGAACCAGAGAGATCACCATGAACCAAGCCTATCCCAACCTTCTCAAACCCCTGGACCTCGGATTTACCGAGTTGAAGAATCGTGTGCTGATGGGATCCATGCACACCGGTCTGGAAGACCGGTTCTGGAATATCCACAAGCTTGCCCGGTACTTCGCGGAGCGGGCAGAGGGTGGCGTAGGTCTGATGGTGACCGGCGGGTTTTCCCCGAACATGGTCGGCCAGCTGTCGCCCTTTGCGTCCACCATGAATAATCGGGGCACCGCCTTGCTGCACCGCCATGTGACCAGCGAGGTCCACGATGCCGGCGGCAAGATCTGCCTCCAGCTGCTTCACGCAGGGCGTTACAGCTACCATCCCTTCAGCGTGTCCGCATCGGCCACCAAGGCGCCCAGACCTGGGACGAAGTGGTGAAGCTGGGCAAGGCCATCGAGCAGGCGGGCGCCACTATCATCAATACCGGTATTGGCTGGCACGAAGCCAGGGTGCCCACCATCGTGACCTCCGTGCCCCGGGGTGGCTTCTCTGAAGTGACTGCGAAGTTTTACGGCGAGGTCAGTATTCCGGTCTGTACCACCAACCGGATCAATACACCGGAGAAGGGTGAAGACATTCTGGCTGCCGGCAAAGCCGATATGGTTTCTATGGCCCGGCCCCTGCTGGCGGACTCAGAGTTTGTGCGTAAAGCCCAGGAAAACCGCAGCGACGAGATCAACACCTGCATCGCCTGTAATCAGGCCTGCCTGGACCACGTATTCCAGCTCAAGCGTGCTTCCTGTCTGGTGAATCCGCGAGCCTGCCATGAAACCGAGCTGGTGCTGACCGTAGCCCCGATCCGCCGCCGCGTCGCTGTCGTGGGCGCCGGGCCCGCGGGGCTGGCCGCCGCCACCACGGCCGCAAAACGGGGTCATCATGTCACCCTGTTCGAAGCGGATGACAGGATCGGCGGCCAGTTCAACTACGCCAAGCGAATTCCCGGCAAGGAAGAATTCTACGAAACCCTGCGTTACTACCAGCGACAGATCGAGCTTCTGGAAATCGATCTGCAGCTGAATACGCGGGTGGATGCCGACCGCCTGAAACAGGACGGTTTTGACGATGTCATCATTGCCACCGGGGTGAAACCCAGAACCCCGGCCATCCAGGGCATTGATCACCCGAAAGTGCTTGGATACCTGGATGTGCTCAGGCACAACAAGCCGGTTGGCAACTCGGTGGCGGTCATTGGCGCCGGCGGTATTGGCTTCGATGTCAGCGAGTTCCTCACTCACGATGCGACGCACCACCCGGAGGGCCAGCAGGCGGATTTCGAGGACTGGAAAGCCGAGTGGGGCGTGCAGCCGGACTATGAAGGGCCCGGCGGCCTGGCCGAGCGCAAGCCGACGTCGAGCCCCCGCAAGATCTATCTGATGCAGAGAAAAACCACCAAAGTTGGCGGCGGGCTGGGTAAGACCTCCGGCTGGGTCCACCGTAACAGCCTCAAACACCGGGATGTGGAAATGATGGGAGGCTGCCGTTACGACCGCATTGACGATGAGGGTCTGCACATCACCGTGACCGACAAGGATGGCAAGGTCGTGGAATCAAAAGTGCTGGCGGTGGATAACGTGGTGGTCTGTGCCGGGCAGGAACCCTTCAGATCGCTTTACGATGATCTGTCCAGCAAGGGCATCAAGACACACCTGATTGGCGGCGCTGACGTAGCGGAAGAGCTGGATGCGAAACGCGCGATCCGTCAGGGGACCGAAGTGGCGGCGGGAGTTTAAACAACCTCTATGACGCTATTAATCGCGTTTGCGATCCTTTCAATCGGCTTTTCGTTCTTGTGCTCGATTCTGGAGGCAACGCTGCTGTCGATAACGCCCAGCTATATCGCTTCTCTGAAAAAGGATAGCCCCGAGCTGTTTGCCCGGCTTAGAAAACTCAAGGACAACATCGACGACCCGCTATCGGCGATCCTGACGCTAAACACCATTGCCCATACGGTCGGGGCGACTGGTGTGGGCGCTCAGGTTGCCGTCGTGTTTGGTGAAGCCTGGCTGGGGGCAGCCTCGGCGGTCATGACCCTGGCCATTCTGATCTTATCCGAGATTATTCCCAAGACCATTGGCGCAAAGTACTGGCGGGGACTTGCTCCTCGCCTGCCGGCAGTGCTTGGTTTTCTGATGAAATCGCTGCTGCCCTTTATCTGGGTGTCCAAACAGATCACCCGCCGGATCGGCTCCGGCGAGCCAGATGTGGACATCCGGGCCGAAATCAGCGCCCTGGCGGAAATCGGCCGGGACCAGCAGTCTCTTGATAATGACGAACGGCGAATGATCCAGAACGTTCTCAGGTTCCATGAGATCAAGGTCAGCGCGGTAATGACTCCCAGGACGGTGTGTAAAATCATAGCGCCGGACATCACTGTTGAAGCGTTCCGGGAAAAGGTCAAGGCCGGCCCCTTCAGCCGCTATCCGATGATTGATGAGGAGGGCGAGGCCCTTGGCTACATTCATCGTAGCGACCTGATCGGTCTGTCTGACGACAGTGACCTGAAAGGCGTGTTGAGACAGGTGAAACGGGTCAAGGCAATTACCAATATTGAACTGGTCTTCGCCGAGATGCTCCGCGAGCGGCAGCACCTGGCGGTGGTCTACGACGAACTGGGGATCTGGATGGGCATAGTGACGCTGGAGGACATACTGGAGACACTTTTGGGCACGGAAATCATGGATGAGACGGACAACGTGTCTAACCTTCGTCGCTACGCGAAACAGAGATGGAGCCGTCGCCTGAAGAAGTATCAGTCCTGACAGCAGGCCGCCTTACCGGTTACCGCAGGCTTTTCAGGGCACAGAATATCGCATCGGCTTCCGCCTCAAGTACCTGGCAGCGCAGGCGATTGCCCTGCTGAACGGCCTGTTCAAGCTGCTTCTGTTTCATACTGTACAGCCGGTTCAGGATATCTGCCTGGCTTTGTTGGATCGGTGCGTTCATGGTGATTCTCCCATCGTTACACCTGTCGATATACTTTACACTCAAGAGCGTGTTGCGCTCCCTGGGTTATTCCAATGCATAACGCGGGCCATGCCTGTGTGCACTGTGCCTCAAACCCCGAATCTTGATCGGTAGGCTCCCGGCGCCAGCCCCGTGTGTTTCCTGAACAGCCGGCTGAAAGAGCTGACGTCCTCATAGCCGACCCGCTGAGTTATGGCATCCACGGAAAGCCGGGACTGTTCCAGATACTGTCTTGCTGATTCAATCCGCAGCACCTGCAGATAGCCGGTGGGGGTGTCGCCGGTGGCGGCCTTGAAGCGGCGGATCAGTGATCTCTCCGTCAGGCCGCTCAGTGCGGCAAGAGTTTGCAGTGTGACCGGCTCGGGAAAGTGCGCGTCCAGCCATTCCTGCAGCCTGAGAATCGCGGAATCTGAATGATATCGACGGGCCTGCAGGGCGGAATAGGGCGCCTGGCTGGTGCGGCCGGCATCAATGACAAAGGATTTTGCCAGTTCCCGGGCCGTCTGCGCGCCGGCATAACGTTCCACCAGGTAAATGCCCAGGTCCCACCACGCCATACCGCCGCCGGCACAGGCGACCGGTTCGTTCACCGTGACGAGCTTTTCCGGTTGAAGATCCACTTTCGGGTAGCGATGTCTGAACTGATCACTGAAGCCCCAGTGGGTGGTTGCCTCGCGGCCATCCAGCAGCCCGGCCTCTGCCAGCAGAAAGGCCCCGGTGCAGTTGCTGGCAATGCGAACCTGGCCGTCGTTCTGTTGGCTTGATTGCGCCAGCCAGTCAACCAGCCCCTGATTGTCCGACAGTACCCGGGCAATCGGCGCGCCAATCGTGGGAACCATGACCAGACTGTTTTCGGCGGGCTCAGAGGCAGGATCGGTCAACGCGCCATCGGGCAGCAGGGTAATGCCGTTAATACAACGAAACGGCTGGCCATCCATAGTCAGCAGGCGCGTAGTGAACCGGGGTGCCGGTTCCTCGTTGTTGATACGCGCCCAGGTCACTCCCGCCAGCCGGAATAAATCAATAATGCCAGTAATAGCACTACCAAGCGCACCATCAAACCCAATAACCGTAACCGATTGCATGTGAACTCCAAGTCAGGGTAATGGCGGTATTGACCAGGATTATGTCATAAATGCCGGTTTTCAGGGAGTGGAAGCTGTGAGAGGCTTAGCGCATTCAACAGGAGACCCGACATGACCGACACACTAATCGACCGCCGCGACCTGGCCTTCCAGCTCTACGAAGTCTTTGACACCGAAAGCCTGATTGAACGGGATCGCTTCAGCGAGCACAGCCGCGAAACTTTCGATGCCGTGATCGAAACGGCGGACAAGATCGCCCGGGAAAAGTTTGCCACCCATAACTCGGCGGCGGATAAAGACGAGCCGAAGTTTGTGGACGGCCAGGTGGAAATGCTGCCCCAGGTCAAAGAGGCCTTCGATGCCTATGCCGAGGCAGGCTTCATTGCCGGTCGTTACGACTATGAGCTCGGCGGGATGCAGCTGCCGGAATCGGTTATGGCCGCCTGCAACGGCTTCTTCACCGCCGCCAACCCGGGCACGGCCGGTTACCCGTTCCTGACCACCGCCGCTGCCAACCTGATCCGGGTGTTTGGTAACGAGAAGCAGAAAAATACTTTCCTGCCGCATATGCTTAGCGGCCGTTTCAGCGGCACCATGGCATTGAGCGAGCCCCATGCCGGTTCCTCGCTCGGGGATATCCGCACCTCAGCAACGCCGACGGACGAGGGCGATTACCTCATCAAAGGCGCGAAGATCTGGATTTCCGGAGGCGAGCAGTCCATCACCGAGAATATCGTTCACATGGTGCTGGCCAAGATCAAAGGCGCGCCCGCCGGTGTGAAGGGCATTTCCCTGTTTATCGTGCCCAAGTTTGTGGTGGACGAAGAGGGCAACCCCACCGAGCGCAACGGCGTGAACCTGGCCGGTCTGATTCACAAGCTGGGCTACCGTGGAACCACTTCCACCGCATTGAGCTTTGGCGATGACGCACCCTGTCACGGATACCTGGTGGGCGAACCCCACAAGGGCCTGAAATACATGTTCCAGATGATGAACGAAGCCCGGGTTGGTGTTGGCTTTGGTGCCGCCGTCATCGGTTATCGCGGCTACATGCACAGCCTGGAATACGCCAAGGACCGTGTGCAGGGCCGCAAGGCGTCGGAGAAGAACCCGGAAACCCCGCAGATTCCCATTATCGAGCACGCCGATGTGCGTCGCATGCTGTTGGCCCAGAAAGCCTACAGTGAAGGCGGTCTGGCGCTGTGCCTCTACGGTGCGAGACTGATGGATGACCAGCACACCCATCCGGACGAGGAAAAGCGTGTGGGCGCGGGCAAGCTGCTGGACCTGCTGACCCCGGTGATCAAGGCCTGGCCGTCCGAATATGGCCCCAGGGCAAACGATCTGGCCATTCAGGTCTACGGTGGTGCCGGCTATACCCGGGAATATCCGGTAGAGCAGTGCTGGCGGGATAATCGGCTGAACCCGATTCATGAAGGCACCAACGGTATTCAGGCGCTGGACCTGCTGGGCCGCAAAATCTGGCAGGACCAGAGCCACGGCTTGCAGTTGCTGATGCAGGAAATGCAGATCGACCTGGAGGCAGCGACCACCGAGCGCTGCCAGCAGTGGGCACTGTCCCTGAGTGAAACCCTGCAGCAGGCGGTGAAGGTTACCCAGGGCCTGGGCAAATCCCTGATGTCCGAGGACCCGGACCGGGTGCTCTCGAACGCCTCCTGCTACCTGCACCTGTTTGGCCACATTATTGTGTCCTGGATGTGGCTGCGTCAGGCCAATGCAGCAGCTCATGCCCTGGGCTCAGCGAACACCGATGACGAGCGCAATTTCTATCAGGGCAAGCTGCAGGCTGCTCAGTACTTCTTCCACTGGGAACTGCCCACCGTGGCGCAGGACCTGGTGCTTCTGCGAAATCAGGACGACACCTGTTTGAACATGAAGGCGGACTGGTTCTGACCAAAGGGTAATCTGCCGGTAATTGCGTTAGCGCGGGCCGTAACCCTATGCTGTTCGTTGTCGTAATCATCGACTGAACAGCCAACAGAACAGAGGGATATGTGATGAAGAAAGTTACGCTAAGCGCGCTTTTAATGGTTCTGGCGATCGGCCTTTCCGCCTGCAGCTCGGAAGAGAACGAAGGAGTAGATGTGGAGCAGGCCGCTGACAATGCTGGCGACATGATGGAAGATGCCGGGGATTCCGTTGGCGATGCCATGGAAGAAGCTGGAGATGCTGCCAGTGATGCCGGTGAAGAAATGGGCGAGGCTGCTGAGGACGCGGCAGACTCCGCAGAAGATGCCTACGACAACGCCACGCAGTAACGGCTGACACAGTGCCGGCCCTGCTATCGGGGCCGGTCACAAAACCGATAGAAAACTGCCATAAATCCTTCACCGAACTGCCATTAATACCTTCCATAGTGAAGCTCCAAGAATGAGATCAATTCTGCATGGAGCTTCTGATGAAAAAGTACACCTCTGTAAAACGCCCTGACCCTGCCACGGTTTATGATCGTGAAAACGATACACGCTCGTTTGGCGAAATCATGAAAGCGCGTATTTCCCGTCGCAACACGCTTCGCGGAAGTCTGGGCTTTGCCGCTGTTTCCATGTTTGCCGGAGCCGGTATCTCCGGCTGTTCCGATGACGACGACGGAACAACGGGCAGCAGCGCTGGCGCCTCCGATAACACGCTCAGTTTCAAGTCCGTCCAGAATAACCGCGCGGATCAGATTGTGATCCCAGAGGGTTATCAGTACGAAACCATTATTTCCTGGGGTACACCCCTGCTTGCGGGGGCGCCGACTTTTGACGTCAGTAATACGGGTGCCGAACAGGCACTGCAGGTGGGGGATGGTCACGACGGTATGTATCTGTTCCCCACGCAGCTGGACAGCGGCGTTTTGCCTTTCCCGTCCCCGGTTACTGATTCGGCTCTGATGTGTGTAAATCATGAATACACCATCAACGAACTTCTTCATCCGAACGGTGTTACCCGCGATGGCTCCGGTGTACGCACTGAGGCTGACGAGGTGCGCAAGGAAATCAACGCTCATGGTGTATCGGTGATTGAGTTGATGCGTTCCTCTGGCAGCTGGGGAGTGGTAAGCGGTGGCCGGAATCGTCGCATTACAGCCGCGACACCAACGACCTTTTCAGGCCCTGCGGCCGGTTCATCGTTCCTTCAGACCAAATTCAGCCCCGACGGAACCGTCGGCCGTGGCACCGTCAACAACTGCGGTTTTGGCTGGACGCCCTGGGGAACCTATCTGGCCTGCGAGGAAAACATCCAGGGTTATCTGGTCGATACCAGTGGCTCCATTTCCGACGTTAAACAGCGTTACGGCATATCCGCCAACGGTTTTGGCTATCACTGGAACCAGGTTGCAGGAGACGCCAGCGAAGTTGATGACGAATTCGCCCGCTGGGATACGGCGGCGACCGGTGCGATGGCAACTGACGACTACCGCAACGAGGCAAACCAGTTCGGTTATATTGTCGAGATCGACCCCTACGATCCGTCGGCAGCACCGGTAAAGCGCACGGCCATGGGCCGCTTCCGCCACGAAGGCTCCATGCCCGGCCTGATCCGCACCGGTCAGCCTATTGCCTTTTACATGGGCGACGATGCGCGCGGTGAATACTGCTACAAATACGTCACGTCCGAGAACTGGGACCCGGCCCGCGTCAGCGAGCTGAGGGGAACCATGCTGGATAATGGCACACTGTACGTTGCAAAATTCAATGATGACGGCACCGGTTCCTGGCTTGCCCTGGATCTGGACGACCCGGTCACCGGACCCATGTTGCAGAACGCCGGCTTCACTTCCCAGGCCGAAGTTTGTGTATTCAGTCGCCTGGCCGCCGATGCCGTTGGCGCGACAACGATGGATCGTCCTGAGTGGTCGGCGGTGGGTCCTAACTCCGGCGAAGTCTACTACACGCTCACCAACAATACGGATCGTGGCGACACCGACGAAGAAGCGGTCAATGCCGCCAACCCGCGTCCGGAAAATGCCTATGGGCATATCATCAAGCTACGTGAAGGCAACGACAGTGCCGCTGCCACCAGTTTTAACTGGGATATTTTCGTGTTTGGCGGCCCATCAGGTGGGGATCCGAAATACCAGGATTCCAACCTGTCCGGCCTGACCCTCGATAACCAGTTTGCCGGCCCGGACGGTCTCTACTTTGACCACCGCGGCGTGCTGTGGATTCAGACGGACAATGGTGGTAACAAGGTGGCTACGGATACCAACGACCAGATGCTGGCTGTGATTCCCGCCAACCTGACCAAAGCCAATGGGGCTGCCTCCGTCGTGACGGCGGACAATCAGGCACAGATCAAGCGTTTCTTTGTGGGTGTTCCGGACTGTGAAGTGACCGGTGTCTTCCTGTCAGGCGACAGCAAAACACTCTTCCTGAATATCCAGCACCCCGGTGATGGTGGTTCATCTGCCAATCCGAAGAGCAGCAGCTCGTTCCCCTACGATGGAAGTGACCGTCCGCGCGCTTCAACGGTCGTGGTTACCCGCACTGATGGCGGTGATATCGCTCTCTGATAATCTATCTTAAACTGTTGATAACGAACCACATGCCCGCCGGGGTATGTGGTTTTCTTTTATCTGTTCCCGGCCCCCTCCTTTTTGCCAAGAGCTTATCTGTGCGGGACTGCTAGACTTATGCGGAACTAATTCCAGCAGAGGTTTTTATGCCGGCGCTTTATCGTTCCATATGCGTCAGGATTTCAGTGGTTGCAGCGATCACCCTCGTTGTTGCGGCTGGCGGCCTGTTTTTCCTTGATTTGAACTGGGCGGCCGTTTCCCTGGGCATTCTGGTGGGGCTTGTGGTGGCCAGCGGGTATCTGCTGATCTTTGCACTGGCGCCTCTGGATCGCTCCATTCAGCAATTGAACGCAGGCACCCTGCCGGCTTCGGATCCGCTGGCGGCAGAGTGCAAACACATCATGGAATCAGCCGCGGTTGGCAAAGCGCTGATGGCGTCCCTCTCCGGCAATGCAGACAAGAACGCCGTGTCCACCGCCCGGGTTTCCCATGCAGCCGATCAGTTAACGGCCCGTCTCGAGCAGCAGGTCGCTGAGATCGCCCAGGTGGCGGACTATGCCGGACGCATTACGGAAACGGTCCATGAAGCTTCAGAGCAGGCGGCGCAGGTAGCTCAGCTGTCGAGTGAGGCCAGCCAGTTGAGCGCCAGCGGCCGGGACGCCCTGTTTGGAGCCATCGACGATGTGCGCAAGATCCATGAGTATTCGGCGGAAAACCTGCGACTGATCCAGGCGCTGAACGAGAAATCGGGGCGGATACAGGGGGTAACCACCACCATCCATGCCATTGCAGAGCAGACCAACCTGCTCGCCCTGAACGCTGCCATTGAGGCGGCCAGGGCAGGGGAGCAGGGCCGTGGATTTGCGGTGGTGGCCGATGAGGTCAGGCAACTGGCCGCCCGCACAGCCGCGGCAACCGGGGAGGTGGAAGCCACACTGACGGAGGTGAGATCGGACACCTCGGATATCGTCGGCCGGATAGAAACCTTTGCCGATATTGTTGAAAAGGGGCTCGCCTCGGTTGAGAGCGTAGGGGCGGTCCTGGATCAGATCCGGGATCAGTCAGAGCAGGTTAACCAGCAGGTGCTGCAGATCGCTGAAAAAGACGAGAGCAACAGCCAGCAACTTGAAAAAGTCTCCGCCACCATCCAGAGCATGAGCGACCAGACGCGGGAAAGTGAGCAGGGACTGGCAGCGCTGGCGGAGCAGTCCGCGCGTCTGATGACCCTGGCTGAGGAAGGTAACGCGTCCTTTGCCCTTCACAGCCCTGACAGCTACCACCGCTTTTTCTACGAGCAGGCGAGGGACGGGGCATCCGCCATCGGCCAGATGTTTGAATCAGCGATCGAGAGGGGCGAGATCACCGAGCGGGATCTGTTTGATAAGAGCCGCCAGCCCATTCCCGGCACCAATCCCCAGCAGTACAGCAGCCAATTTGACGGGTTCACTGATAAACGGCTGCCCGCCATTCAGGAGCCGGTAAAGGGTGCCCATCCCGCCATGGTGTTCGCCATCGCCTGTGCGCCGGACGGTTACGTGCCCACCCATAACCGGGATTTTGCCCATCCACCCACCGGCAATCCCGAGGTGGACCTGGTGAAAAGCCGTAGCAAGCGCCTGTTCAACGATCGCACGGGCGCACGCTGTGGCAGTCACACCCAGACCATGCTGTTGCAGACCTACCGCCGGGATACCGGGGAAATCATGCACGACCTGTCCGTGCCAATCTATGTGAAGGGTAAGCATTGGGGTGGTTTCCGCCTGGGTTACCGGCCGGACGAGAGGCATTCTGTCGAATCCTCATAAGAGGTATAGTGGAGTCAGAAACGCATCGGAACAGGAGACTGGCTGTTGGCTGACAACGAACCCATCCGGGCTGATGAAACCCCGCAGGACCGTCGTGGGGACTCGCTGAGAAATATTGCGGTGGCGGTTTACGTTCTCCAGGCGCTGTCTTTTTTTGTAGGCGGGATTACCGGCCTTGCCGGTGTCATCATCAATTACATAAAGATGGACGAGGTCCGGGGTACCTGGATCGAGCCCCACTTCCGCTGGCAGGTTCGCACCTTCTGGATCGGCCTGCTGTGGGGCGTGATCGGCTTTGTTACCTCGTTCATTATCATCGGCTGGTTCATTCTTCTGGGCGTGGCTATCTGGGTGATCTACCGCATCGTCAAAGGCGCCCTGGCGCTGAACGACGGGCGACCGCCCGAGCCGCTCTGATCAGTCGTTGGTGACGTCCCTGAGCCTGACCGCACTGACCGCGCCTGACAGGCCCATCAGGCCCAGTGTCAGGATCACCGCCACCTCCGAGACCATGGACAGCAACGCGGTCAGTCCCCCGGTCAGCAGCAGTACCACACCAATCACTGTGTTGCTCACCGAGGTGTAGTCCGTGCGTTTGTTGCCACCGGCCATATCCACCAGATAGGTTTTCCGCCCCAGCCGGACCCCGGCATGGGCGATGCTCAGCACAAAAAATCCGGCGGGATAGAACCAGCCGATCCAGTCACTGTCGCCCGCTTGCCATGCCACCAGGCCCACTGCCAGACAGGTGCCACCGGCAATCAACGCTCCCCGGATCATCACGGTTCTGCTGGAATCGTCTGCCATCCATCCCCAGACACTGGCGCTGATAGAGCTGGCGAGGCTGCTGGCCAGCAGGAACACGCCCAGCAGCAGGCCACTGTCATTGGTGTTCTGCGCCAGAACAACAAAATAGGGCGCGGCCAGTGCCGAGCAGAGCAGAAGTGCCCGGGTGATGACGAAGTGCCGGAACGGCGGGTCGTCCCGCAACAGCGACAGGCTTTTCATCGCCTGCCCCAGGGCATTGCCCCCGCCGCTGGTTTCCCCCGCATACTCCTCCACCGAGGCAAAAAGCAGTCCGGCAATCACCCAAAGACCCGCTGCAAGCAGCAGTAGCAGGGTGTAGAAAAGCAGGCCAGGGTCGCCTCTGTCCCAGAAAAGCAGCACGGTCAGAATCACGGTAGCGGTTCCGCCGATGGTGGATGCCAGGCCGGAGAGGCGCCCACGACGCTTTTTGGGAATGCACTTGCCCTGAACGTCCTTCATGGAAACAGAACAGAAGCCGCGGGCCAGTGAAAACGCCACCAGCGCCGCAATAACCCCGCCACCAGCCGCATAACCGTCCAGAAACCAGACACTGGCGGCCATGGCCCCGACACTGACCGCCTGGCCCAGACTCCCCAGGGTCCAGAACCATTTGCGCACCGGTTTCTGCCGGACCCAGGCGCCGATCACCATCTGCGGGATCATCGAGCCGGACTCGCGAATCGGCACCAGCCAGGCCACCAGGGCCGGCGCGCCGACGGCACTCAATACCCAGGCCAGGACGGTTTTGGGGCTGACGAGAAGGTCGCCGAGCTTGGTTAGTACATTGCTGGCAAGGATGAGGAAGAAGTTTCGGGGCACCTCCCGGCAGGCCTCGTCGGGGATATCGGTGCAGGCCCGTGCGTCTTCTTCGTTGGCGATGAGGTTGTAAAGCTGTTCCGTTGTCCCGGGATGGTTGCTGGCCAAACTGCTGCCCTCGAGGTTTTTAGCAAGGATACCAGCGGAACTGGCAATTCTCGAAGCTCAACCTGCGTAAAGGTTGTTCGGCGGCTTCAGATTCACGCCTGCTCCCCGTCCTGAATTGATTGCTGTCAAATAATATTCATGCCGGAGTCACACAAATGCAGGATGAACGTCACAACGAGCCTCTAAATTTTTGGAGTCCATCCGGAGTTTTGTTTGAGCAACATGCAGCCCGGATTGGCAGACAACAACACCGTTGAAAGGAAATGCGCTATGAATCTGGAAAGAACGTTAATGTCTGTGGCGACCGGGCTGGCATTGTCCGCTGGTGTCGCCGCAGAGGTACTACCGCCCTCGCAGAAGGGCAACGACTGGTTCATCGAGGCGGAGGCACAGCTCCAGCAGAAACTCGCCGTCAAGTCCCGGGATAAGGCCAAAAACGTCATTCTTTTTGTGGGCGACGGTATGGGTGTGTCCACGGTCACCGCGGCACGTATCCTGGAGGGCCAGAGGCAGGGCAATCCCGGTGAGGAAAACCTCCTCAGCTTTGAAAGTTTTCCGTTTTCGACACTCGTGAAGACCTACAATGTGGACGCCCAGGTTCCGGATTCGGCAGGCACTATGACCGCCATGATGTCGGGTGTGAAAACCGATGCGGGTGTGCTGGGCGTGGATGAGGATGTCCAGCGGGGCGATTGCAGCACGGTCGCGGGTAATGAAGTCGTAACGGCACTGGAGCTTGCTGAAATCAGCGGC
>Ga0207899_1000126_pt1 | contig 36116 bp, 30 predicted proteins | sample MalvirmetaMSP134_FD_184235 | JGI IMG/M metagenome (GOLD analysis project Ga0207899, IMG submission 184235) | Marine viral communities from the Deep Pacific Ocean - MSP-134 (SPAdes) | ecosystem: Environmental > Aquatic > Marine > Oceanic | place: Pacific Ocean | collected 2011-06-28
GGCTATATAGCGGGCATAGATTTTGTTCCTGAAGTGGCAGAGTGTCCTGTTAGTATAGTAAGTAAGGCAGAGCAGAGTTTTTGCATATATTCATATAAAACAAAAAGATAGTGTGGATAGTTGATGAGATTATTAATTGTTGAGGATGATGAAATCCTTGGGGAGGCTCTTCACCGGCACGCCACTAAGCAAGGTCATGGCGTCGATCTGGTAACAACAGGGGATTCGGCAAATGACATACTGAAACATACCGCCTACGATCTTGTGGTTCTGGACCTTAATCTCCCAGGTCTAAGTGGTGACCGAGTGTTGCAAAATCTGCGTAGCCGTAAGACCAATACACCGGTATTGATACTCACCGCCCGTGATCAGATATACGACCGAATACAACTTCTTGATCTTGGGGCAGACGATTACCTTACAAAACCGTTTGATTTCGGTGAACTTGAAGCGAGAAGTCGCGCACTGCTCAGGCGTAGTCAGGGACAAGCCCACAATACAATAACCTACGGCAACCTTATCTTGGATCGTAGTGCGTGTACGGTCACAATCGATCAGCAACCAATTGACCTTAAGCAGAGAGAATTCCGTCTGTTAGAGATTTTTCTCAGTCATCTTGGACGAGTATTAAGCAAGGAAGAGTTGCTCGATCATCTCTATTGTTTTGATGATTCCCCCAGCCCTAATGCAATAGAAACCTATGTCGCGCGTCTCAGAAAAAAACTTCAGACGAGTACCGTAGAAATTCGAACACTTCGTGGCCTGGGTTATTTGCTGGATAGGGAAGATGGCTGAGCCTATTAGCTATTCGATAAAGCAGCAACTGGCAACGATGGCGATCATTCTGTTGTTTATATTCTCGGCGGTGAGTTACTGGGGAGCCAACAAATACGGCCAGAGAGCGGCCCAGTTGTCCTATGACCGATTGCTCACCGGTGCGGCATTTCAAATGGCGGAAAACATAAGGCTGCAGGAAGGGAGGGTAATTGTGGATTTGCCGCGATCCGCCTTCGATACCCTCGCACTTGCTCCTGACGATCGTGTTTTCTATGCCATCGATATCGTCGGTGGTGCTCATATCACCGGTTACGAAGGTCTGCCGGAATCCGATAATCAGGAAGCAGCGCCCAGTATGGAGGGGTCAGTAGGCCAGTTACCTGTGAGTTTTTTCGAAGCAGATTACAGTGGTGAGCCAGTACGGTTTGTAACGGTGGAACGTGTACTGAAGGACCTGGGCGTGGCGAAAACCGTACGGGTAAAAATTGGCCAAACGTTGCTTGCACGCAACGGCCTTGCAGACGGTATCAGTTGGCGGGCATTGCAAGTGGTGGGTGGCATCATTCTGGTCGCTTTGGTTGTCATAATGTTTGGTATCTGGATGATCCTGCGGCCCCTGAATAAACTGAATCTGGCCTTAGGCAAGCGATCACCAGTCGATCTGAAACCGCTGAATCTAAACGTGCCACAGGAGGTGCGCCCCCTTCTGCAGACAATTAATCATTTTATGTCACAGCTTGCGTCGACTCTGGACGGGCTAAAAAGATACACCGGAGAGGCCGCTCACCAGATTCGTACGCCGTTGGCCGGCTTGAAATCCCAAGCGCAAAACGCACTAAACGAACATGATCCTGAGTTGCGTCAGGAGCAGTTAAAACGCGTGGTCGAGTGCACCGACATGCTGTCTTCGACGGTTAGTCAGCTGTTGAATAGGGCTCAGTTAGCTCACCGGTTAAGAAGCGAATCCTTTAACGACGTACCCCTGGACAGGTTGATCGAAGAGGTTTGTCGAGAGATCGCTGTATCCGCGCTTCATCAGGGAGTTGAAGTGGCATACTTGGGACATGCCAGCGTTGTGATCTCTGGAGACTTGTTTTCTTTGAAACAGATGGTCCGGAATATCATTGAAAACGCTATACAGTACAGCCCCAAAAATAGCGTTGTTGAAGTGGATCTCCGGAGCGAACCGGATTCTGACGGCCCAGTGATTAGCATCAGCGACCAGGGTCCGGGCATACCCGAGGAGGAAAGGGAACATGTTTTTGAGCAGTTCTATCGCAGCCCGAATAATCCACGATCAGGAAGCGGGCTCGGTCTGGCCATAGCGCAAGAGGTTGCAGCCCACCATGATGCCCACCTTCAATTAAAAGACAACTTTCCGCGGGGGCTCACAGTGGAAATTCTTTTCCATGGGAAAGCGACTCGATGAACTATTTTAGGCGGTTAACGCTGTTGTTGGCGCTCTGGACCGGTGCTGTGTTCGCAGAAGACGTGTACCAGCTGCCTGCAATTGGAAATGAGACGTCTGTGTTGCAGATATATGCAGCTGCTGATTTTCCCGTCGTTGAGCCTGTGTTGGCGGAATTCCAGAAGCGTCACCCTGATGTTTCTATCCGCTACTCTGAGTTTAATACACGGGTTCTCTACGAGAGCTATCTGGAAGGATTGCCTAAGAGCCCAGATTTAGTACTGAGTTCTGCAATGGATCTGCAGGTCAAACTGGTCAACGACGGACACGCGAGACCCCATAAATCGGATCAAACCCAGGCGTTACCGAAGTGGGCGAAATGGCGCGACGAGGTATTTGGCTTTACCTACGAACCGGCAGTAATTGTTATCAATAACAAGTTTCTCTCCGAAGATCAGCAGCCCAAAACTCGTTCAGAATTGCTCGATCTTATTCGCCAGGAAAGTGATCGACTGATGGGGAAGATCGGAACCTTTGATATTGAGAAGGTCGGCGTGGGGTATTTGACCTGGGCCCATGACCGCCAGCAATCAGGTAGCTATGGACGTTTGCTTGAAGCCTTTGGAACACATCGTGCTCGACGTTTTCCCAGCAGCTCTTCGATGCTGAGGAGTGTAAACTCGGGCGAAATCCTCATCGCTTACAACGTCCTCGGCTCTTACGCCAAATCCTGGTCTGAACGGTACTCTAATGCTTCTGTTGTAATGCCCGACGACTACACAGCGTTGGTTATGCGTTCTGCTTTCATTCCGAAAAGAGCTCCGAACCCCGAGATTGCCCATCGCTTTCTGGATTTCCTGCTCTCGGTTGATGGTCAGCAATTGCTGGCCGATGAAGCCAATCTTTTTCCAATTCGTGAAGAGGTCGTAGGCGATTTACCTGCTCACTCCCTGAGCCAGCGGCCGGATACCCGTTTTCAGCCGATTCCTCTAAGCCTGTCGTTATTGATGTACAACGACCAGGCAAAGCGTGACCTGATTTTTGAGGAGTGGGAAGCAGCAATGAAAACGTTTGATTAGCAATATAGCCGAGTAAGACGGATGGTCAAAGGCAGCGAAATGCGTGACAGTGACGACAGAGAAGACATTAGCTTGGAGAAGACCTCGTCCGGTCCTTATGACCGATTGATGAATCCGGTCCTGGTCGCCGGCTGCATCATTATTCTTGTGAGTTTTGCGGTTCGGGCCTCTTTTGGCCTGTTCCAGCTGCCTATAGCCCTGGAATTTGCCTGGCCTCGCGAATCCTTCTCCCTGGCCATTGCCATCCAAAACCTGTTCTGGGGAATCGGCCAGCCTATTTTCGGTGCGTTCGCCGAACGCTATGGCGACCGCAAAGCGATTTTCACAGGCGGTGTCGTTTATGTGGTTGGGCTGGTTCTATCATCCTTGGCCACTACACCAGGCCAGCATCAATTTTTGGAAATACTAGTTGGGTTCGGTATTGCCGGTACCGGCTTTGGCGTCATTCTGGCCGTGGTCGGCCGCGCGGCTTCCGATAAAAACCGGTCCATGGCCCTGGGCATAGCTACAGCGGCGGGTTCCGCAGGCCAGATTGTCGGGCCGCCGGTGGCCCAATCACTTTTGAGCCAGATGCCCTGGCAATCGGTGTTCATTATTTTTGCCGGGTTTGTTCTGGTGTCCATGTTCGCGCTCACGTTGATGCGGGCTCCGAAACCTGCGAAGTCGACGGTGGCGGAAGAACCGATGGGGGTTGTACTCAAACGTGCGCTCAAGGACCCCACCTTCTGGTTTATCTTCATCGGTTTCTTCTCCTGCGGCTACCAATTGGCCTTTATCACTGCGCATTTCCCGGCCTTTATCACTGAAATGTGCGGGCCAATTGGAACAGACAGTCTGCTTTACGTACTAGGCGTTACGTCTCCCTCTGGGCTTGGCGCCATTTCTATCGCGCTCATTGGGCTGTTTAACATCGGTGGAACGCTGCTCGCCGGATGGCTGGGGCACAAATACTCGAGGAAGTATCTGCTGGCGACTATCTATCTGTTGCGAACCCTGGTATCCGCAGCCTTTATCATGGCACCGATCACACCGGAAACAGTCGTCTTGTTCTCTGTTTCGATGGGATCACTCTGGTTGGCAACGGTGCCACTGACTTCCGGACTGGTAGCGCATATCTATGGCCTGAAATATATGGGTACGTTGTATGGTGTGGTGTTTTTCTCGCACCAGCTGGGTGGCTTTCTGGGCGTATGGCTGGGCGGCGCCTTGTACGATCTCTACAACGACTACACGCTGGTCTGGTGGGTAGGTGTGGGAGTAGGGGCTTTGTCTGCGCTGATCCATCTGCCGGTGAAGGAATTCCCCTGGTCGCAGCGGGGCCAGGTTCCCGCTGCGACCTGATGTTGCAAATTGTCAGGGCTGCTGGGGGAACCCCTGGGAGTTGAGGTCGCAAACCTGAATGGCATTGTTTCCAAGTTGCCTGGCTTCGGCGTATAAGTGGCGAGCGGAATCAACTTTTCAATGAGACTGAATGTCAAGCGCGCACTTATAATCGATCTGAGCGACTCATTCTGGCAACTTGTTTAAGAGCGAATCTGAGAAAAATTCAGGCACCCATCCTAAAACCTGATCGTAATTTCGTGGGTCTTTCCGTCGTCGATGAGCGATACGCGGTTTTGCTCATCAGCAGGTGACAACGCCTCTGATCCCCTCTTCACCGTAATTCGATAGACCGTTTGACCATAGCGGTAACGCAGCGTGTAGCCCGGCCATTTGGGGGGCAGGCAGGGGTTTATCTGAAGCTCATTGCCCACCCGCCGGATGCCGAGAACGCCCTCAAGAATAAACCGGTATAACCAGCCGGCAGAGCCGGTATACCAGGTCCAGCCGCCGCGTCCGATGTGGGGTGCTTCCCCATAAATGTCGGCAGCCAACACATAGGGCTCCACCTGATACTGGCCAATGCGGGCCTCAGAATCCCCGTGATTGACCGGGTTCAGGCAATCCAGAACGGCGCTGGCTTTATCTGCGTCACCCAGCGCTGCGAACGCCATGCCTGCCCAACAGGCGGCATGAGTGTACTGCCCGCCATTTTCCCGGACTCCGGGCGGGTAGGCTGCGATATATCCTGGGTCGGGTTGTCCCTTTCCCCGGCCTCTGAATGGCGGTGTAAATAGCAACACTTGGCCTGGGTCCGGGCGAACCAGTTTTTTCCAGACAGCGTCCATTGCCTGTTTCGTACGAGCGGTGTCCGCCACCTCTGAGAGAACAGCCCAGGACTGGGGTATGGAGTCTATCTCGCAGGCCGGTTTGCCGGCAGATCCCATTGGCGTACCGTCGTCGTAGTAGGCTCGGCGGTACCACTTCCCATCCCAGGCATTTTGATTCAGTTTTTTGGCGAGGTGATCCGCACGAGCGGCAAGGTTTTCAGCCGTTATCTGATCGCCCCGGGCCGTCGCGACGCAATTGAACCGCTGCAGCGTTACGATCAGGAACCATCCCATCCACACACTTTCACCACGGCCGCCAAGACCAACCCGGTTCATGCCATCGTTCCAGTCGCCACCGCCGATGAGGGGGATACCATGGGGGCCTACTCTATTAGCGCGCTCAAGAACCCGGAGGCAATGGTCGTAAACTGACGCCTCGTCGTCGGAAACCTCAAAATGGGCGTAGCGTTCTGCTTCTCCGTCGGCAAGGGGCTCTCCGGATAGCCAGGGTACCTGTTCATCCAATAGGGCGAAGTCTTCGGTTACCTGAAGGTATTCACTGACAACTAATGGCAACCAGACAAGGTCATCGGAGATGCGTGTTCTCACACCGCGGGCATGGGGCGGATGCCACCAATGCAGCACGTCACCTTCGGGGAACTGGCGGGCCGCTGCAGCAAGAATCTGATTACGACAGACCTCGGGTCTGGTATGTAGCAGTGCCATCGAATCCTGTAACTGGTCCCGAAACCCGAAAGCACCACTGGACTGATAGAGACCGCTGCGGCCGAACATTCGACAGGCAAGGGTCTGATAAATAAGCCACTGGTTAAAGATGAAGTTAACACTTTCATCTGGGCTATCGAGCGTCACGGCATCGAGAGTTTCCTGCCAATAGTTTTGACTTGCCTGCCAGGCTGAATCGAAGGCTGCGGGTTGTTGATAGCGGTCAATCAAAGCAAAAGCAGATTCAAAATCTTGCTCAGCCCCCAGGAAAAACACGGCCGTGTGTTCGCCGTTGGGGGGCAGGTCCACATGTATTTGTAATGCCCCACAGGGGTCTCGGCCGGGTTCAACACGCTTGTTCAGGCCCACACGTTTCAAGGCTGCCGGATTGCCCAGACTGTCTGAGCGACCAATGAATTCAGTGCGATCGGTTGTGTAGCCGTGTACGGGCTGATCCGTTGCTAAAAAGGCAATCTGGTTTGGCCAGTCAGGGTTGTAAGGATTGGCCGTGATCAGGGCGCGTTGTTCTGGCAGAAATGCAGGCTGCAAATAGGGGCTGGTGTCCTCGCGGCGTGTCCCCAGAACCCACTCTGCGTAATAAGTCACCGTGACTCGCCGGTTCCTGCTGGATAGGTTGCGAAGAACCAGGCGCACGACTTTCACCGGATCTTCCGGGGGAACAAAAATGGTCATTGCAGAATGAATGCCATGGCGAACATGTTCAAAGCACGAGTAACCTGCACCGTGTCTTGTCCGGTATTCAGATTCATGGGGCACGGGCTTGGCGGTGGCAGACCAGAACAACCCGGTTTCCTCGTCGCGTAAATAGAGACACTCGGATGGCTCATCAAGCACAGGATCGTTGCGCCAGCTGGTCAGGCGATTCTCTCCGCTGTTCTGGAACCACGTGTAGCCCCCTCCCGATTCGGAAACGATGGTTCCGAAAAGCGGATTGGCAATCACATTGATCCAGGGCGCCGGGGTAGGGTGGCGATGTCGAACACTGATCACATATTCCCGACCGTCTGCGGAGAAACCACCATGTCCATTGAAGCAATGCAGGTCGTTGACTGGTTCTAGCTTATGGTCATCAAAAGGCACAGCACTGGGCGGCTTACCCCGAAATCTTGGCAACGGTGATTCCCGCCGCTCGAGACTTTGAAGTGCATGAGCAAGTGATGCCCCGGATGCATCCAGCACCATCTTGGCGGCCGTCTCCAGCAGCACCACTTCTTCAGTACCGAGAGAGTTTGCCGTCAGCGGGAAGATGCCGCCACGACCACCGACAAAGGCCTCAACACTGTGTTGTGCCAGCAACCTTCGTATGGTGTCCTGTGTTGTGCCCTCGTAACCACTGTCGCCAATGTTGAGCAGCACCAGATCCACTTTGAGGTTGCGTTTGCGCCAGAAGGAATGCGCTTTCAATAGCAGGTGAGCTGTATCGACATCGGCCTCACGTCCCACCCTGACCAGAATAATCGGGAAATCACCGGAGATGCCGACGCCCCAGAGGTTGGCTTGTTGTAATCGATTTGTGGAAAGCACAGGCACAGCTGCTCTGAGTTGTGGCGGAGAGCATATGAGTGCAGAGGTCAGGGCAATGACTTTGCGGAAGTCGTCGTTGCTCAAGTCGTTTCGCCACAGGTCGTGGCAGGCCTGGCTTTCGCCTTCCTCGAAGGTCCGCTGAACGCGGGGCCAGAACGCAAAACGTGCAGCCAGGGCAAGGACGTCTTCACGAGACTCCCCTACAAAACGCAGATACGCCAGCTGGACCGAAACGCCCGGCTCCAAAACCACGTCTGTCTGCAGCACTGAGACCGGATCCAGGGTATAACCCAATGAACCAGAGAGTCCCTTAGTGGGCTCCAGAGCACTGGGATGGGCGTATGAGCCTCCACGGCCGATGAATTTGGCACGATCTGTCTCAATGGCGGTTGGCGCGATGATCCCCGAGCGACCGATCAGGCACTCGCCTACGACCGGTGCCTGATCCTTGGGATCCCGGGTTCGGCGCTCAAAGATCAGAAGGGACCTGTCTGCGAGGAATTCAGAATGGACGAACAGATTGCCAAACGCCGGATGCTGGCTGTCCGCCCTCGGATCTGCCATCACCATTTCTGCGTAGCTTGTCAGCCTCAGATTTCTGGTTTTGTCCCCGTGGTTGGTCAATGAAATCCGACGTAATTCAACGTCATGCCAGGGCGAGACAGCGACCTCGAGAGCCTGAACCAGGTTCTGATCCTGTCGTTTGTATTCGACGCAGTGGCTGTAGAAACGCACGGAATCTCGTATGCCTCTCCCGCTCATGGGCGCCCGTGTAATAGACCAAAGATCCCAGCTGTCCCGATCCTGAAGGTAAATCCAGTTGCCCCAGCGCTCCTGCGTTGGATCGGGGCGCCAGCGGGTGATGGCGTCGGATTTCCAGTTGGTGCCCCCCGCACCTCGGCTGGACGCAAGCACGCTCAGCCGGCCGTTGGAGAGTAAATGCACGCGTGGGGTTGGGCTGTCGAGCGGGACTTGCCAGGGAGTGACCGGTGGCACCTGCTGTAGCCCTGACGGCAGTGTCTCCTGTTCGCTATAGGTTGGGTATTCCACGTCCGCGTCCAGCGCAACCCGTTCTTGCAGGATCAGTTCACAGGCTTCCACTCTTGGATCGCGGGAGAATCGAGAAATCGCGTGCTCTGCACAAAGGGCAATGCCCAGGCTGACCAGTGACATGCCATGATGGTGCGCCATGTAACTGCGCACAATGCTGTAGGTGCGGCCGACCTCCACGCGGCGCTCGGTAAAGTCCACTGCTTCAAAAAATCCATACCTGCCCAGCATGCCCATTTTTTCAAGCCGCCGGAGGTTGTCGAAGGCCGCCTGTGGCCGCCAGAGTAGGGCAAGGAAGGTGGCATAAGGTGTGATTACCCAGTCCTCAGCGCCCTTGTTGCTGCGGAGCGAAAGTTCCGGCGCACCAAAGGCGTGGTAGGCATAATTCTGCGCGCCATCCAGGAGACTATAGCCGCATTCTGATATGCCCCATGGCCGGCCATGTCTGCTGGCGTAGCGGATCTGATGGTCAATGGCGATCCGTCCACTCTGGCCTAGCAGAGTCGTTGCGGGTTCGCGCATCATCAATTGGGGCATCAAATACTCGAACATGGTGCCGCTCCAGGACAGCAGGAGAGCCTGTCCTTGCTCTCGGGTAAGCGGACGGCCCAGATGAATCCAGTGATCTGCTGATACTTCACCCTTGGCAATCGCAAGAAAACTCGCTAACCGCGCCTCTGACGCCAGCAAGTCGTATGCGTTCTCGTCCAGTTTGCCCTGATCGACGTCGTAACCGATTCTGAAAACCTTTTTCTCCCTGTCATACAAAAAGGCCAGGTCGGTACTCTCGAACCATAGCTCGCAGGTATCTGCCAGTTCAGTGGCCAATTTAATAAGAGCGTCCGCTGCTTTTCCTGCCTCTCGAATCTGAGCGGCCACTGTCGTGAGCCACTGTCGTATAGCTTCGGGCAGGGCGGTCTCTCGGTTATCCAGCATCAGCTCCGAGAGTGCCGGTTCCAGCCGATCCGGCAGGGAAACAAGTTCAGCAAAGGATGCTGGCTGAACCATGGCCTCTGTGAGGGCCTCCCAGCACTCCCTTTGGGCCGACGACACCCCACTGGCTGAAAAATCTGGCTTGGCTTCAGGTCTCGACCACCAGGGTAGGAATTGATCCCGGCTCTGTTTCATTCGCTTGATGTGATGGTGTGAGCGCTCCAGCCAAAGCCGCAAATCTGCGAGGATTTCCGGCGGCAGCGATTTGGGCTCCCTCAACACTTGCTGGACGGCTGGGTCCACGTGTCGGTTCAAGCGATCTTCCAGCTCTCCGATCAGATCAGGCCACTGCTCAGGACGGTGTGCAGCGGCCATAACAAGCCGTCGGAGGTCAATGAGTTCCTCTGCCAACACATTACGAGGCTCGGTTGAGGGGTATTCCTCCAGGGAGTCCTCAAGCACGCCAACGGTGTCCAGTAGTCCCTCAAAGTGGCTAAAACGCCAGGCCTTATCGTGGGAAATCCCCAGAAGCCCCTGCTTAAGAGTCAGCAACGACCCGAGCAGGTTGCCACTGTCGACAGTAGAAACGTACGCCGGCGGAAGCGTGGTCAGGTGCTGAGTATCGCACCAGTTATGGATATGGCCGCGAAAGCGGGGCAGTTTACTGAGCGTCCTCAACGTATTTCGCGAACGTATAATCAGTTCCTGCGCATCGATGTAACCCTGATCATAAGCAGTCAGATTACTGACTAGCAGCAAGCCGATATTGGTGGGAGAGGTGCGGTGCGCAACAACGCCTTTGGGGTCTTCCTGGAAGTGGTCTGGAGGCAACCAGTGATCTTCAGGCCCAACAAAACGTTCAAAAAAGTACCAGGTTCGGCGCGCCAGGCGTCTAAGATGTGTTCTGTCTTCCAAACGGATCTTTTCCATTGGCGGGGTGCGATCCTGTCTGGCCAGATAGGCCAGTTGTGGTGATGCCAACCACAGGAGGAGGATCGGCGCAGCGAAGATCAGGATGGATGGCGTGGTTGCCGCGAGTACTGCTGCGGTAATGATAGCAATGGCGGGGCCGACTCCCATTGATCGCCAATATCGGCCCAGAGAAGAGCCATTGGAACGCCCGGCCTCGAGCGCCGCTGGCGACCACTCTAGCAGGTGACGATGACTCACATAGGTGCGATAGACCGATCGAAAAATCGCATCCACTGTTGTCGCCGCTTCCTGCGGAAGAAAGGCAACCGCGAGAATCCAACGTTTCAAATCGCCCTTCAGATTGCGCACATGCTCGGAGGACCGTCTTCTGCGGATGGTGGCGTGAGCTAAACCCACCACACCGGTCAGGCTCGGGACAAGCAATGTAATCAACGCCAGTACCGTCCAGTGGAGTGGTGATCCGGGCAGGGCAAACCAGCCCAGAAAAAGTAGAAGCAAGAGCCAGGGTGCCTGAAGGCTGCGGAGAAGATTGTGGGTGAGCTGCCAGCGGTGGAGGCCACTCAGCCGGTTCGGCATTTTCTCTCCACTTTCCGAGGGAACCATTGGCCACAACCACGGCAGAAGTTGCCAGTCGCCACGAACCCATCGGTGCAGCCGACGACTAAACGACAGGTACTCGGGTGGATATTCCTCATACATTACAGCGTCGCTGACCAGAGCTGTGCGGCCATGAATTCCCTCAAAAAGGTCGTGACTGAGCACGGCTCCTTCCGGAACGGCGTTGCGGAGACTGGCGACAAAAGCGCCTACGTGATAAAGCCCTTTGCCAGTGAAAATGCCCTCGCCGAACAGATCCTGGTAAGCATCAGAGACGGCCAGCGTGTATAGATCCAAACCACGATCACCAGAAAAGATCCGGGTGAAAATATTTCGGGTTGCGGTAATCGGGTTGATCTCAATGCGGGGCTGCAGAATGCTGAAGCCAGACAGAACTTCGCCCGTTTTTTCGTCCCAGACTGGCTGGTTCAATGGGTGAGCGATGGTCCCAATCAGCCGTTGAGCACCTCTCACCGGCAGCACGGTATCTGCATCCAACGTAATGACGTACTGAACCTGTCGCAACCACTCAATGTCACCGCCCGTGTGGGTGAAAGAGCCCAGTTCGCCAGTCAGCAGAAAATGATTGAATTCCTTCAACTTGCCCCGTTTACGTTCCCACTCCATCCATATGGCTTCATGTGAGGCAAAACACCGTGCGCGATGCATCCAGAAAAAAGGACCGTGTCCCTCGTGCTCATACCTCTTGTTCAGGTCGGCGATACCTGCATCAAGGCAAGTCAGCAGCCGCTGGTCTTTCTGAGTGGTCGCTTCGGGTGCGTCAAAAAGCCCAGTCAGTATTCCGAAGCGGAGATGGTGATCGGGGTTGGCCAGGTAATGTTTTTCGAGCTGCTCCAGGGAATTCTGGATATCACTCTCTTGACCGATAAGCAGTGCCATGCACACCGCGGCTCTGTGGTCTGATGGAATGCCCCGGCTAAAATCCATTTTTGGCAGAACCCTGGGCGGAATCCACAACGTTATTTGCCAATTAATTAGCACTGACGCCAGAATCAGAGCCGGCACAATGACCACCAGCATGACAGGAATGGCCTTAAACAAATTGCCGGTGTGCAGGGAATAGAGTGTCGGCAGTGCAAAAAGAACAGTAGTCAGCAAGGTCAGGGCCGAAAAATAGAGTTTTAGCCGATGATCGACTGCCCAGCGTCGCAACCTTGTCGTAACCGGTGGTTTAATGGCTACCTTTTCCTCGAGAATCCGATATCCGTCACCGATCAGAAAATAGCCAACATGGCCCGTAGAGGTGCCATTGCTGGTTTCATTTTCTTGGGCATCATTCGCCAGTTCCAGCGCACAGCGAGCGACGGCGAGTTCATCCAGTTGGCTGCGCCTGGCGAGTTGCTCTACCCGAGTTCGATACCTGTCTCGGGTGGCAAAATCCATCTGCTTGTAAGCACCTGCCGGATCTAGCCCCAATAGAAGTTCAACTTGGGAGGTGCGCTCAAAGAAATTCTGCCAGTTAGTGCGTTGTAGGCGATGCAGGCTCTGGATACAGTCGGCAACGACGTCGCGCCGGTCAGTATCCACCATGCCTTCTTGCTCAGTTCTTGCCTTCAGGTCGTTTATTCGGCGATGGACCTCTTCCTGAATAAGCTTCATCGCCTGATACTGAAGGAATAGAGGAAAGGCCCAGAGTTCAGCGGTGTTTAAGGGCGCCGAGTCTCGTAGCTCAAGAACAAGCACCTCAAGGACATTTTGGTCGAATTTCAGTTCTGAAAGGTCGAGCACCACCCTTGCCATGTCCTGGACGCGGGGAACACCGGCTGCAGGCGCTGATATTAATCGGGGTAAGTGGGCAACAAAGGAAGCAGACAGGTCTCTGCGAAGCCTTTGGAGAACCCGCCGGATCAGATATTCGTTATCGATATACCAGTCGATCCACGGTCCAGCAGCAGCCGGATTATTCCGTAACGCCAGCAAGTCCTCGTGGGTTCTATCCAACTGCTTGGTGAACCGCCCCAAATTCCTGGCAATGTCACTGTGCGCCGCCCGATCTCCCGGGCTAATAGCAGCCCATTGGCTTTGAAAATCAGGATGGCAAGAGGCCTGTGTGTCGGTGGCCTTCGGGCTGATCTCGCCAACCCGATCAGTCTCCGTTGTCATCAATGCCCCCAGGCTTCAGCGGACGCTCTCTCCGCAAAAGTAGGTTCTATTTCATGTGGCTCCAGATCCTGGAGTACCAACAGGGGGGTCTCCCCATAAACCAGTGCGTTGAGGGGCAGGGCGCCGAGGGGCCAGTGGCTAACGCAGTTTCGGCCGTGGGCAGCCATGATCACCAGGTCTGATCGACCTTTGCGAGTGGCCTCCCAGATTGCTGACATCGGCGAATCCGAGATTCTCACCTGGCGTTGAACGTGAAGGCTCTCGTTCCTGAGGCGGTCTCCGATGCAATCCAGATACCCATCGATCTTCTCTTTTAACTCGGTCTGAAGCTCCTGAATGTTGCTTAGCCGATGGTCATGTTTGTCAATCTGATACTGGTGAACCAGTGAGGGCACTATAGAGACAAGATCCACAGTGCTGTCATTATGGCGTGACAGAAGCTCAACAATCGGGAGCACGCACTCAGATCGGCTGCTACCGTCCAAAGGAACGGTAATCCGGTTGTAGTGGTATTCCTGAAGCGCTTGGCACTGGTCATTGAAGGCGCGCACCAGCAGGAAAGAAACATGTGCCTGTAGAATCGATTTGTGAGCAACGCTGCCAAGCATGTAATGGCTGATACCACCAACACCGTGGCTTGTCATGACGAGAAGCGTATGCCCATCCTGCCGCACAAAGCTAATTATCTGATCAACGGTTTCGCCCTCCAGAATGCGGGTTTCTGGATGTATGCCAAGACCACCCAATCTGGAGGCGACCGAATCCAGGTAGGCCCTTGCCTCAGCCTGCATGGCGTCACAGGCGATAGGATCCGGTGGGTACAGAGAACGGTTGTTCTCAGCCTGTTCCATTACTCGAATAAGAACGAGTTGGATGCCAAGAGCGTTGACGAGATTGATAGCGTGAGGCAACGCCCATTCAGCCAGGCATGAACCATCCAGAGGTACAACAATGCGTTGAAACATGATTTGCTCCCTTGTGCGGTTAGGGGAGCACCGACACAGGGATTCAGACGGCAAACTTGACGGGCAATAACACCTGTAATACGCGGCAAAACTCCACAGTACTGCAAATTGATCTCAATGAACTGTTTAACTGTATAGCAAGGCCGGCATTAGGCGTCATGACGCAGGTCAAAGAGTGATCAACAGGGATTCCTTATTCAGACAAGATCTGCTTCCAAATGGCCACAAAGGCAGTCAATGAAAGCACGAACTTTTACAGGGGCACTACGATCCTCGCGATGAATTATGTGTACAGGAATTGGCGCCTGCTCCCATTCTCCAAGCACAATCATTAACCTTCCTTCTGCGACAGCCGGTGCCACCTGATAGGACAATGCCCGTGTAATCCCGAGACCGTTGGCTGCAGCTTCGATAACGGCGTCATGCGATGTGGCGGTTAGTTTCGGTTTTACTTTTAAGCTGATCTCCCGGTTTTCAGCACTAAATCCCCAAGCTGGCGAGAAGTTGCCTGTTCTGGCAGCAATTAGCGCGTGTTTTGCCAAATCCTGTGGGGAGCGCGGAGTACCCCTGGCCATTAGGTAATCGGGGGAGGCGACCAGAACCGTACGGACCTCACCAACCTTCCTGGCTCGAATACTGGAGTCTGGCAGTCGTCCAATTCTCACACCTACGTCTACGCCTTCTTCCAACATGTCCACGATTCGGTCAAGGAAAAGAGCGTCTACCGTCATTTCTGGAAACTTTTTGAGAAACGTTGCAATGCCAGGCATCACGTGGAGGCGACCAAACATTGTCGGAGCTGTTACAACAAGATGCCCCCTTGGCGCAGCGGTGGTTCCCGAGATTGTCTCCTCTGCCTCGGTTATGTCGGACAGGATTCGTTTGACGTCCTCCAGATACCGAGCTCCGGCTTCAGTAATGCGAACCTGCCTGGTTGTGCGTTTGAAAAGCTGAACGTTCAAATCCTCTTCCAGGGACGCAACGGCACGCGTAATTGCCGGTCCTGAGAGGCCCAGTCGCCGAGCCGCTGATGAAAAGCCTCGTTCCTCTGCAACGGCAACCAGCACCTGCATCTGATGAATGCGATCCATTCGATTATTACCCCACGCGAAATAATATTCTGTTGGAGTCGATTATTCTCCAATTTTCGAGAAACAGCCATAGTGATCGCACGTTCCGGGATAACTCCGGAACGCTTAAAGTCATCAGAGGATCGAAGCTATGAGCCGGATTAACGTTATTGAAAAAGGCAATGCAACATTTGAGCAAGCGGAGTTACTAGAAGCTATCGAGACAAAACTCGGAATGGTGCCTAACTTTCTGAAGGTGTTTGCAAACTCTCCTTCTGCACTGCGGGCTTTTCTGGGACTGCATTCTATCGCAGAGGAAGGCAGCCTCGATCCGCAAACCCGCGAGCGGATTGCGTTGACCGTCGCTCAGCAAAATGCCTGTCAGTACTGCGTTTCTGCTCATACGGCCATTGGTCGCAAGGCGGGACTCAGTAGCTCAGAAATCGAGGCCAACAGAGCAGGGAGCAGTGAGGATGCAAAGGCCGCTTCAGCAGTGAAGTTTGCGCGAGCGATTACTGAACATAATGGTGAAGTGACTAACGCTGAGCTTCAGGAAGTCAGGGATGCTGGCTTTTCAGAGGCGGATATTGTCGAAATCATCACACACGTTGGGATGAATGTTCTTACCAATATTTTGGGCAAAGCCAGCCGGGTCGCGATTGACTTCCCGTCTGTTGAGCTCGAGCTTAGCCACTGACGTTGATGGCCGGGAGCACTGCCTGATTAGACAGCGCATCTCGGCCATTCCTGCAGAAAACTAATACCCGGGAGAAAACCATGGCTCACAAATTTGCCCAAATTGCTTTTACTAAGACCGTAAGGCAGGTTCAGGAGACACTGGGTAGTCGCTCGGGTTACGCCGCCATGGATTCGGGACCAGACCACAATAACCTGCTGAGTGAGCGCGAAAAGGCCTTTATTGAAGCTCGAGACAGTTTCTATATGGCGAGCGTTGGCGAGACCGGGTGGCCGTATCTGCAGCATCGTGGCGGGCCCGTTGGCTTTATGAAAGTTCTTGACCAGTCCACGCTCGGCTTTGCTGATTACTCAGGAAACCGCCAATACGTTACAGCCGGCAATGTGCTGAGCAACAATCGCGTTGCTCTCTTTTTCATGGATTACACCAATCGTACCAGGCTGAAGCTACTAGGCCGAATGGAGCTGGTTGATCCTGTGGAAAGCAAAAACATGGCGCTTCTGGAAGATGATGCCTATCGAGCACGTGTGGAGCGGGGGATGATCATCCACGTTGAGGCGTTCGACTGGAATTGCCCCCAGCATATTACGCCCCGATACAGCCAGTACGAGGTGGACAAGCTGATCGAAGCCGAGCGCGAGAAAAATCGTGATCTGGGTTCCCGGGGAGAGCAGTTGGGACAGCCAAACATCTCGAAGATCGGGGACGGTGAGCTGGAGTTGGTCATAACGGGTGTGCGAAGACTCGCTGAAAACATTCGGGCCTATGAACTAAGGTCCCCCTCCGGCGAATCGCTACCTGAAATCAACCCAGGAGCGCATATCGAAGTGCCCGTGGTTGTGGGCGGTAAGAACGACGTCCGAAGATATTCCATTGCTTCCAATCCAAATCGACGGGACATCTATGAAATTGCGGTACTCCGCGAGCCCGATGGGCGGGGAGGATCAGAATGGATCCACAAGAACTATCAATTAGGTAGCGTCTTGGGAACATCCTGGCCAATCAACTACTTCGATATTCAGACTGATAACCATCCAGCTGTCCTGATTGCCGGTGGCATCGGTATCACTCCCATAAAATCGATGGCTCAGGCCCTGCAAGACCGGGGAGTCGATTTTGAGCTCCACTACGCGGGTAAGAGTGCGTCGACAATGGCCTACCTTGATCGGCTGGAAAGGGCATTCGGGTCGAAAATGACCAGCTACATTGGCGATCTGAGCCAGAGAATGGATCTCGAAAGAGTTCTAATGCGCGCGCCCAGCAATGCTCAGGTCTATGTCTGCGGCCCCGGGAAATTGATGAATGGCGTACTGAAAGCCGCGGACCGACTTAGGATTAACAGAGAGCGAGTTCGGTTCGAACGTTTTGATACCCAGGTAGAGGCCGGCGCCAAGCCCGTTGAAGTTACGCTTGCGCGCTCCGACATGGTGGTGCAAGTGACACAAGAGCAAACACTTCTCGATGCGATTTTGGAAGCGGGTGTGGAGATTCCAAGCAGTTGCCGTGTTGGCCAGTGTAAATCATGCGCCGTAAAGGTCCTTACGGGGGAACCGGAACACAAGGACGAAGCACTCACACCCTTCGAGCGGGATAGTGAACGGCTGATGTGCCCCTGTGTCTCTCGGGCTAAAGGAACGTCCTTGATCTTGGATATCTAGTGGCTGCTAAGAGCTTGAGGGGAGAACTGGATGGAATACTGTTGACATGGCAGCAATGGAGATAAAAGATCAAAGTCTGCAATTACGAAAGCGAGAGCGGAAAATTGGAAGGCGCCGGCTATCAAGTGTTACCAATGTCAGCGCCGCCCTCATCCAGACTTCCCGTATGGGGCAGGCGTATTGAGTTTGATGATTTTTTTGTCGAGCTGGTCCCGCCTGGGAAACGAGTTCTAAATGTTCGCCTGAACAACACTTTTGCAAGCATCAACTTCGGTCCGTCGACTGGAGTAAGTTCGGTCCGCGACGGTCGCCTCAAATACTACGAGCGGAAACCATTCGAATACTTCGTCGCGCCACCAGATTTCGTTTTGAGCGGATCATCCGAATTCGCCCCTGAAGTATTGGTCTTAGTTTTCGACTTTGAATTCGCTCGTTCAATGATTTCAAGTATCACCGGGTTAGCTGTCGATGTATTTAATCCACACTTACTATTCGGCCGTCCTTCACCGTTTGTGACTACATTGGCCAAAAAAATCCGTAGCCTAGTGACCGCCCAAATGCCCCCCTTGCGATACCTGGAGAGCCTATGCATCACGCTCATTGCCGAGATGTGTAGTTCTGCAGAGCCCGATGAGGTACGTGCCAAGGCAAGTTGGCCAGAATCTGACGCGATAAAGTTTTTGCTTCAGCACATTGATGTGAACATTGCCGAAGAGTTGGCGGTCGAGCACTTGGCAAAATTGGTAGGTTGCTCGTCAGACCAGCTCTGCCGTTGTTTCAAGAAAATGATCGGTGAAACGCCCCATAGTTACGTATTACAGCGGCGCGTTGACATTGCGAGGTGCTTGCTTGGGAACAAAACCATGTCTCTGGCTGAGATCGCCTATACGACAGGTTTTTCATCACAAAGCCATATGACGACCGCTTTTACGAGAACGCTAGGGGTTACTCCCGGCGCGCTCCGTCATCAGACCCCCTGAGAACCAAATCGAAGTCGCGGAAATCTGTAAGGCTGATCTTTGGAAGAAAGCGCGTTTATCGAGGACTATTTTAATGGTTGAAGTCAGTTTTTTGGGGAATTAGAGATGGGCGCCATCAATGAAAAACTCACGGTATCGGAATCCACCAATTCCAAGAGCGTTGCACAGCTTCAGCCATTTTCGGCGGATTCCTTTGATTTCCCAACTAATCCTTCAGGAGTTATTGGAGAAAGTGAAGCCTTACGTTCAACTCTAGACCGGGTTCGGGCTGTTGCCAGGACGCCAGTAACGGCGCTTATTTTGGGTGAATCGGGTGTCGGGAAAGAGCTTATAGCGAAGGCAATTCATGATGCGAGTGCGCGGAGCGCCAAACCATTTGTAAAAGTAAATTGCGCATCAGTTCCTCAAGAGCTATTCGAAAGTGAATTCTTCGGCCATGTTAGAGGGTCTTTCACCGGTGCACACCGAAATCGCGCAGGCCGGTTTGAACTGGCCGATGGCGGCACGCTCTTTCTAGATGAAATTGGCGAAATACCGATGCACTTGCAAGCAAAACTTCTGCGGGTTCTACAGGAAGGGCAGTATGAACCTGTCGGGAACGAGACAACGCAGACCGTCGATGTACGGGTTGTTGCAGCTACCAATCGAAACCTGTTGCAAGCAGTAGCATTAGGGGAGTTTAGAGAAGATCTCTATTATCGTCTGAGCGTCTTTCCCGTCGAGGTCCCTCCACTTAGAGACCGCAAAGAAGACATTGTGGCCTTGGCTACCTATTTTCTTGAGCTTACGTGTAAAGCCCATGGTCGTCCTCTTTTGAAACTTGACCGCGCGCAACAATCACAATTGCAAAAGCAGGAGTGGCCAGGAAACGTAAGGGAGTTGAGAAACCTCATCGAGCGCGCGGTCATACTTTCAGACCCCGATCATTTAAATCTAACGGAAGCTTTCTCTACCAATCCCCAAGAAGCATCTCGAGTTTCCGCAACCGGTGACTGGTATGCCAATCGGTTTGTAACAGAGGCTGAATGGCAACGGTCATACCGGGACAACATCGTTGCCGCACTCGACGCCTCTAATTGGAAAATATCGGGCAGGGGCGGGGCCGCGCAACTCTTGGGCATGAATGCCTCTACGCTTAGGGGGCGCATCAAGTCATTGAAGATTGAGACACCCCGCTCTTGTCATGAATGGGCATAATGATTATGGGATACGCGACTTACTATCGCTGAGCGTCATGTTTTAAGGATACTCGTTCGTAAATCGGTGAGTAATTTAATTGCTCGATCGATATCTCCCTCGGTAGTTCTCCATGATGAAAGGCTTAACCGAAACACAGTTTTCCCCTGCCAAACCGTCGGCCCAAACCAGATTTCGCCACTCGCTTCAGCCGCTTCGCGCAGCATGTTGGTCTGCAATTCTGATCCTAAGCTGACGAGCACTTGATTTAGCACGACACGGTTGTGGATAGTAAATCCCGCACTTTCCAGTTCATCTTTTAGCCTTTGGGCCTGACCGCAATTGTGCTCCACCAGATCAGCTACACCCGCACGGCCAAGAGTCCGGAGCGCGGCCCACATTGATATTCCTCGTGCACGCCGAGAAAATTCAAGACCAAGATTTTTTTGGCTATCGTCAGAAGACGTTGAGTAAACCGCATCACTATTCATCGCTTCTGATACGGCCGTGGCGTGGCGGCAAATACCGACGGCAGTATCGTAAGGAGTGTTCAACCATTTATGCCCGTCAGTGGTCCAGCTATCGGCCTGCTCCACTCCATCCGTCAGGCATCGCGTCCTTCCATTGGCCCTTGCCCAGAGCCCAAAAGCGCCATCCACGTGAACCCAAGCATTTACATTCTTTGCTTGCTTTATCAGTGGCTCGAAAAGATCAAACTCTCCGGTATTTACTTCGCCTGCCTGTAAACAAAGAATCGTGCGACTATCAATTCTCGGCAGTTTTTCCGGTTCAATTCTTCCGTATTGGTCAACCGGAGCGAACGAAATATCACGCTCGCCAAACCCCAGTACTCTGAGCGCTTTTTTGACCGTCACGTGGACATTTTGAGGAAGAACAACTCGAATCTCGGGCGCTCCCGCCAAACCCTGGGTATCTAAATTCCAGTCTTGACGCTTGAGCAGTTCACGTCTTGCTACTGACAAACACCCAAGGGCACAAGTCGATGCAGAGGTTCCGAAATTCACTGCACTTTCCCGCGGTAAGTCTAAGATGTCCAGGATCCAATGAGCTGCTCGTCGTTCTATTACGTCTGCGACAGGGGAGTTTTGGAAGGATGAGGCACATTGATCCCTCTTTCTTAAATCTTAGTCGCGTATTGACGCCGGCAACCCATTTTCGATTAATTGCATGTTACTTAACTGCGGATAACTACGCTGATTTTTGCCCTCTCAAAAATTCAATAACCAGGTTGGTGATCTCCTCAGGGGAATCCTCAGGGCTGTAATGTCCAGCCTCAGAGATTAGATGAACTTCGCCTGACGGGAAGATGGCTTCGAAAAGCGGAAGGAAGTGATTAGCGTGGAGAGTGTGGTCTTGAACACCCCAAATCGCCATCGCCGGCTTCTTCATTATTTCGTTTTTAGCGGCTGCCGTTGGCACTTCAAACTGGTGCTTACCAACCGCAAATCCCTTGGCCCATCCGATTGCGCCCAGGGCAAATGCGGGGGTTGGAAACGGAGCTCGATATGCTGAAATCCAGGTTTCGTTAATGATACTGTTATCGACAAAGCCGTTTAACTTCAGGGTTGACAGAATATTGAAATCTAAATGGCCAAGAACTTCCTCCAATATACCCGTCGATTCCGCGTTTACGATCCATTGAAACCATGGCGAATCTGCTACATTCGCTGATAACCGCTCACCGATATCGGGCTGACCAAAAGGTGTCGGCGAGTTGACTGCCACAATGGATTTAATTCTATCCGGGTGACGGGCCGCTAATCCCATGCCAACTGGGCCGCCGAAATCATGCATAACCAAGGTGATGTTATTTAAATCTAAACTCAATACCAGAGATTCCACGTTATCGATATGATCCTGAAGCCAATATGTGCGAGATGATGGTGTTGCGCTCTTCCCGAAACCCATATGATCTGGCGCTACCACGCGAGCATATTGTTTCCAGGAAGTAATTTGTTGCCTGTAAAGATACCCCCAGGTTGGTTCTCCGTGTAAAAGCAAAAGTGTATCTTCACCTTTGCCTTCGTCCACATAATGCATTCTGAACCCGGGAGCATCAGTATAACGAGCTTTAAAAGGCCAGGTACCTGAAAAAGTCTCTGTGGAGGCTATAGCAATGCTTTCATGTACCTCTGGTCTTTGTTCATCTTGGTCTATCATTTTTTTCTCCATTTCCTTTAAATTATCGGCAAATGCTCCTATTGAGCATAAGTTAATTAGAACTACAAAAAGAATTTTCATCATTATTGCTCTACCTTCATCGCTGTCATCTGGATGATTGACCGTAGCTAACCTAATGAAAGAAGCCCTTTGACCTTTTTATATCACTTAGGCAAAAACCGGGCCTGAAATAGAGCGTCTTTAATATTTCGTAGAAATGTCGCGATAATTGAGAAAAATGGTCGGGATTGACCTGCTATTCGGGAGGGATGCGCAATCATCAGACAAGAATTCAAGTTTCGATTGGCTTTAAATAGTAAGTCAATGAGCGTTTAATCGCGGATTGCCGCGTTTTTTCGCCGAATCTAGCAACTTTAAGACGCAAAAAAAACGACTAAAAGTGTAGTTAAATGTCGAAATCTCTTTTGTGGCACGAATATGGCTTGGAGCTAGGAGTGAGTATACGGAAGAGAGTCACAAATGATCTTGGTAACCCGTATATGAGTGAGTTTCATTCCATAGTTATCAAACAGAAATTTAGAATAGAAGGAAAGAGATATGAGCGCGACTGTTACGCGAGGTGTTCATCATGTTGGATTGACTGTGCCTGATCTAGCGGAGACGCGTCAATTCTTTATGGAATCCCTGGGTTTCGAGCAAGTGGGAGATGTGCCTCATTATCCTGCAGTATTTCTCAGCGATTCGAAAACGTTAATTACGCTATGGCAAGCCGAAGATGCAAAAAATTCAATAGCATTTGATCGTAAAAATAATATTGGTTTACATCACTTTGCATTAATAGTTGAAGGCTACGGCGCCCTCGAAGCTCTCTATAATCGATTGTTGAATACTAAAAATGTAGTTATAGAGTTTCCTCCAGAACCATTGGGAAATAGCAGTGCGAGGCATATGATCACCAGCATTCCTGGCGGCATACGGCTTGAATTTATTTCTCCCGAAGGATGAACTGGGCTTTCAAGACGTGGACTGTAACATACCTGGTTTAGGGAAAACTGCTTAGGATAGGGCGGTCTGCTCGGCGAGCGGCCCGCCCAAGGAAAATTATCAATAGAGCGTGGACTGAAGCTTGCCGCTGAAGCGTCTTAGCTTACCGACGGTTTCTGCCCACTCGTCCGCCCCTACGAGGTCGGTGAACTCCTCGTGGGCTTCTTCCCACTTTGCCATCGCCTGCTCATATATTTCTTCGCCCTTTGCCGTTAGTGACAGGCCTAGTGAACGTTTTTGGCCTGTAGGTTGAGACTGGAGCAGGCCTTTGGCGATGAGTTTCTCCACTGTCCGCTGCAACGATGTTCTTTCCATGCCCAGGAGTTCGGCAAGCTCGTTGATGGAGTTTGGTGGCGATAGTTTGATGGCATTCAAGATCGAAAACTGAGTAATGCGAAGCCCGGTTTCCGACAGACGGTTGTTGTAGTGTCGAGTTACAAGCCTGGAAAACACCCGGGAGTAGAGGGCGGCGCAAGTCTTAGCAACGTCCAGCGGTGTTGTTCGGATGTCGGATGAGTGCTCGACCATGTTCGTCTTCCGTTTCATAAAGTGTATATGCATGATCGTAGGTTTCTGAGCGGCGAATGTCCAGTGAACAAACCGTCCCTTTCTATGAGAAATCGTGCATGCGGAGTAACAGATGCCCGTCACAGGCGTCTTTGCAATAAGTGTCGGTGTTAAACGCCCTCTCAAAAAAGCGAGGCATCATGAAAAACCAAGAGCTCAACTTATTGCATGTGTTCAGCGCCATCATGACCGAAGGTTCGATCACCAGGGCGGCTGACCGCCTCGGGATGACGCAGCCCGCGGTGTCAAATGTGGTGTCCAGAATGCGCACGGCCTGGAAAGATCCGATTTTTGTGAAACGTGGTCGGCAAGTTGAACCAACGTCTTACGCCCAGAGCCTCTGGGACCGGATCCGTAACCCTCTTTACGAACTCTCCAATGCGGTAAATTCGACTCGATTTACGCCCAGCGAATCCCGCCGCACATTTCGGGTTGCCGTCACAGATCTGATTCTGGAGATGGTCTGGCAACCACTGGTTTCCGTGTTGCAGCAAAGTGCCCCTGGTATCGATCTGCATGCCGTGCCGTTTTCGCCGGCTACCGCCGCCAACCATCTGCGGGAAGCGAGTGTCGATTTCGTGATTGGTTTTTTCGAGGAGCATGATCACAGTTTGAGAAGCCTCTGGTTGTTCGATACCGGCTATGTTCTGGCGATGAGAAACGGCCATGCCCTGAGTGGCCAGGAGGTTGATCTTGAGTCGTTCCTGAGTGCTCAACATCTGCTGGCAACCATGTCTGGAGATGCCCACGGTGTTGTCGACGACACGCTTCACAGGAGGGGGCTGGAGCGACGGCTGGCCGTGACTGTCAATCATTTTTCCGCCGTCCCGAATTTGCTCCGGAAATCTGATCTGGTTGCAACGATTCCGGAAGTCGTTACCGGTGATTGCGAGTTCTGCTCCGGAATTACCATCACAAACCTGCCAATTGATCTGGAGCCCACCAGTCTCTATCTGGCCTGGCATGCTCGCCATGACCGGGACCCCGGCATTATCTGGATAAGGAGCGTTATCGAGCGGGTGTCCAAGGACTGCTGGGCGAGGGCGATGGCTGCACGCGGGCGGGACTGTGGGTCCCTTGCAGGTATTGAATCTGGGGCCAACAACCGGCTCAGTATCTAACGCGCCTATACGGACGGGAGGCAGGTTGTTTTGACGGCAATGAAAAGGGGCAGGGATTACGAAATCCTTGCCTTTTTCATGTATAGGATAGCTATGCGACGTTGGCATTCTCCACAACCGTGGCGGTTTCGGCTTCCGCGGCTGTCACGTTCAGTTTCTTCCATTCCCTGGGTGTCATTCCCGTATTCTTTTTGAAGGCTCTGGAGAAACCCGAGGCGTCTTCATAACCTACCTCAAAACAAATAATCGACATTGGCTTGTCCTTCAGGATGAGTTTCTTGGCTAGGGATATCCGTGCACTCTGCACGTATTCGCCAGGTGCCAGTCCAAGTACAGTCTTGAAGTGCTGAATAAAGGTTGACCGGGACATAGCCGCAACCTCTGCCAATTTTTCCACGGACAGGTCCCCATTCAGATTGTTGTTGATGCAGCTCAGAACCCTGCTCAACTGTTTGTCTGCCAACGCTGACAACATGCCTTTGGGCGCTTCTCCTTCCGAGACAATGTGTCTCAACACGTTCACGAAAATGACTTCCACGAGTCGGTTCATGACAGCGTCTCGTCCTTCTTGAGCTGCTTCCGCTTCAGAGAACAGAACATCCACGAAGGAACCAAGCCCCTGAACGGAAGAAAGAGGCAGTACGACGGATGAGGGAAGAGCCTCCAGAACTGGATTGCGCGAGCCGGTCTGAAACTTGATCGACGCACAAATCATCTCCGCACCCTCACGATTGCCGCTGAAAAGCTGATGCGGTTGCGAGCGCACCGAAAAAATCATCGTCGGTTCATTGAGCGTAATCTTTTCCCTGTTCGCTTCGATGATGTCCAGTTCTCCCGAGCGAAGTACATGAATGTAGCCGGTTCCCTCTTCTTCAAAGGAGGCGAGCCCGCAGAGCTGGCCCCGAAAGAAGACGCCTGCGTTCACATTCAATTGGTCGAGTATGTAAGAAAGCCGGTCCATAAGCACTCCAGATAATCTGCATAAAAGTTTGAACGATCGTACGCATTCAGTACCCCGGCAGCCCTTAATGTTTCAGACGTAGTCATCATTCACTCAAAGGAGAGACCCAATGACTCGTTTCAAGAAACTTCGTGCCCTGGTTGCTGTTGCCTCTATGAGCGCCGCCTTCGGTGCCTTTGCGGCCGATATCGATATGAACGCAAACGCCAACGACGTCGCCATTAGCGGCTACGATCCGGTGGCCTATTTCTCGGATTCAGAGGCCACCAAAGGTTCTGAGGAATATACCGCTACCTACAAGAACGCGATCTATCACTTCTCGAGCGCAGAGAACCGTGATCTGTTCCGGGCCGCCCCCAGCAGTTACGCACCCCAGTACGGCGGTTACTGTGCGTTCGGCGTAACCATGGAGAAGAAATTCGACGTGGATCCAGAGGCCTGGAGGATCGTCGACAACAAGCTTTACCTAAACCTGAACAAGGACGTGCAGAAGCGCTGGCTCACCGATGTTCCGGGCTACATCGCCAATGCAAACGACATCTGGCCGGACATCAAGACGGTCGAAGCGTCTGCTCTGTAAACCCACATCAGTGATCTAACCAAGTCCTCTGGGTCCTTGCATCACCAAGGCAAGGACCCTGAATCAACTCTGAAAGGTGATCGATATGAACCAGAAGCTTCTTTTCAGCGCGGCGCTGGCCGCAGCATTGGCCGGTGCCATGGCGGCACCGTTGGCCCACGCGGGAGGCAAGGAAAAGTGTTACGGCATCTCACCAGTCGGCGGAAACGACTGCGCGAACCTTGCCGGAACCCACTCCTGCGCAGGACAGGCAAAAACTGCGAACGACCCGGGTGAGTATCAGGTTGTCGAAAAAGGTACCTGTAACGACCTGGGTGGTTTTGACAAGGAAGTGGCACTGGAAATCATTGCCGCTGAGAAAAGCAAAGGCTAAGTGGCATGAGTGATCGTCAGGACACGGTCCCATTAACGCGCATGTTCACCAATACCGCTGTCGGTGTTGGTTTGCGACCAGATCACTACCAGGACGCTCTGGAGAATGCTTCGGCGGTGGATTTCCTTGAGGTGCATTCGGAGAATTTCTTTGCAGAGGCGGGCATGGCCGTCGAGCTATTAGAGGAAATATCGGCCGAAACACCGATAAGCCTGCATGGAACGTCCGCAGGGCTGGGGTCGGTTGAGGCTGTTCCTGACGATTATCTCGAGAAACTTAGGCGCCTTGTTGATCGGGTAGACCCGATATTGGTGTCCGACCATCTGTGTTTCACCTGGGCACGGATTGGGGGCCGGATTTTTCATGGTGGCGATCTTCTGCCAATCCCTTACACGAAAGAAAGCCTTCACCACGCAGTAAATAACATCGATCGCTTGCAGTCGTACCTGGGACGTCAGATTGCCGTCGAGAATGTATGCGCCTATATCGATTTCGACCAGGGTGATTTCGATGAGGCCGAGTTTCTCAGTGAAATTGTCGTCCGTACTGGCTGCGGATTGATCCTTGATATCAATAATCTGATGGTCAATGCCCGCAATGCTCGGGTCGGTGAGCCGGAGAGTTATTTTGACCACTATGTAAGGTCGGTGGATAGCAGTGCAATTCTCGAAATTCACCTGGCTGGATCAACGCCCGTCGAAGATCAGGATCTTCTGATTGATGACCATGCCTGCCCGGTTTCCGGGGCTGGATGGGAAAGCTATCAGAGAGCGCTTACCGAAATCGGACCGAAACCTACGTTGATCGAATGGGACAACAACCTACCATCATGGGGCGCACTCCTGGGTGAGGCAACCAAAGCAAGAAAGGCGCAACGTCGCGCGTTCAGCAGGAGGCGCAGTTATGAATCTGTCTGAGTACCAGTGTCAGTTTCTGGGGTTTCTGTTTGGCGAGACCAACTCAATGCAGTTGCCAAATGCAGACGTCTATCGGTTCGGCGTGGAAGCAAAAGCAGTTCGTGCCATTGAGAACAGCTACCCAACGGTAAAAACATTGCTCGGGCCCACAGTCTTTCAGGGGGTGGTCGTGGACTATCTCCGGACGATCAAGAAGCAAAGCGGCGACTGGTCTGATTTCGGATGGGGCTTCCCGAGCTGGATCATCTCTCATCGCATCTCAGACCAGGTGCCTTATCTCTCTGATGTTGCTCGCCTGGACGGTTACGTGAGTCGGGCTGAGCGAAGGCCCTTTGACGAGGTGAATTTCGAGAGCTTTTCCAACATTGGGAAGGACCTTTCCGAGTGCACTTTGATCCTCAACCGTGGGCTTGAGCTGTTCAGATCGACTTATCCGATTGTCAGTATCTGGGAAGCGCACAAAAGCGCCGAGCCCAGAGACACACTCAGCTTTGCCCAGGCAAAGAGAATGATCGCCAAGGGTAGGGGGCAGAATGCCCTGATTTACCGAACGGGTTGGCGGGGGATTGCGGAGGCCATTTCAGAGAAGGATATGGCGGTTCTGGGCCATCTCAGGGAGCAACAGAGTATCGCCCGGGCCTTCGCCAAGAACGTTCTTCTGGAAAAGAACTTCGCCGGTTGGCTGCAAGACATGATTGCAAAGGGAGTCATTGTTGGTGCCCGAACTATTCATTAACAGGAGATTGAAATGAAAACATTAGCGTACGGTTTATATGGTTTGAATGAGTCGGTCCAGCGCATGGTGGGGAGCCTGCTGCCGGGAGCGTTGCTTCTGGGCCGCCTATACGTGGCCTGGGTCTTCTTCAAAGCGGGCCTGACAAAGATTGATGACTGGGGAACAACCGTATTTCTGTTTGAAGAAGAGTACAGCGTCCCGCTTTTGAACCCGGAGGTTGCAGCTTTTCTCGCCACCTTCGGAGAACTAGTCTTTCCCGTTCTGCTGGTGTTTGGTCTGTTTTCGCTCGTGTCTTCGGCGGGCCTGTTTGTCATTAATATCGTGGCGGTTATCAGCCTGGAGGTGATCGCGCCGGCGGCTGAGCTTTATCACATTGTCTGGGGCCTCATTCTTATGGCCTTGGCCATGTGTGGTCCTGGTTTGTTTTCGCTGGACAAGATGATTAGTGCTCGATTAAGGCGAGCCTGATCACGTATCCCTTATCCCTTACCCCTTGGCGCATTTGGTATCCACCCTCGCATCAATATTGTTCGCTGAATGCGCCCTTTTTATTCCCTGATGCTTTTCTCTGGAGGTTGTTGATTGTGGCAATTGTAAATCTGAATTCATTTGATGAGCTTGGCGAACTTGCCAACACGCACGAGTGGCTGCTGCTAGATTTCTGGGCATCCTGGTGTGCCCCGTGTAAGGCAATGAACCCGGTTTTGGAACAGTTCAGTGAGCTGAATCCGAAAACCGCGGTAATAAAAGTTGATGTGGACAACAAGCAGGATCTTGCTGCGAAGTTTGGCGTTAGAGCGATTCCGACTATGGTATTGCTGAGGCGCGATCAGTTCCTGGGGCAGGACACGGGATCCAAGTCCTTAAGCGATCTGACAGATTGGATTGACGGGCTAAAGCAAACGGCGTCGCAGCCGGCGTGAGCTGTTGACGATTTGAGGAGTTAACTCAGTTTGCCGGGCTTCAGCCCGGCTTTTTTATGCAACGAGATAGGCGATAATCAGAATCCGACCAGACCGAGTTTATTGTTTGCGCTTGCCAGGCCTACGGAGACCCATTCGCCAATGACTGTGGATTTGCCCAGATACCAGATTCTCGAGGGTACCCTGCGACAGCAGATCGAAAGTGGTCGCTGGCGACGCGGTGAGCGGTTGCCATCCATTAGGGCGCTTTGCCACCATTATGGTTTTTCAAAAATCACGGTTCAGCACGCCCTGCAAAAACTGGAAGCGCAGGGCTTTGTCGAGGCCCGTGAGAGGAGTGGTTTTTTTGTTTCGGGGGACCCGGGAGAATTCGAGAGCCCACGTCATGCCTCGATAATGGAGGCTCCCAAACCTGTTTCGGTGAGTGAGGTATTCCAGGACATCATGACCCGCAGCGCGGCTTTTGATTTGCTCCCTGGTCTCCACCGAGACGAACCACCGCCGGGAATCATTCAGTTGAATCGATCTATCGGTCGTGCACTGAGGCGCCAACGAGGGAGCTTTCAATACTACGACGAGCCCGCAGGCGATCGGGAGCTGAGACACCAGCTTGCGTTGCGTTTCGCCAAGAGGGGGTGGACTGCAGAGGCTGATCAGTTTTGCGTGACATCTGGTTGCCAGCAATCGCTCTTCCTGGCGTTGATGGCCGTATGCCAGCGGGGCGACGTAGTCGCGGTAGAGGCGCCGGGATTTTATGGCGTCCTTCAGTTACTTGAGCAACTGCAACTGAAGGTTGTCGAGATTCCGGCGTCGCCGCAGAACGGTATGGATATTTCTGCGCTTGAAGAAGCTGTTCAGGTTTGGGACGTCAAAGCCTGCGTGGTATCGCCGTCGTTTGCCACTCCCACTGGCGCCGTCATGCCCTCAGGTGCGCGCCGATGTTTGCTCGAACTTGCAAATCGGTACGAGCTTGCCGTTATCGAGGATGATATCTACGCCGAATCTGGTTGGCGTGGGGTGCCAGACACCCTCAAGGCAATGGACGGATCTGATCGCGTGATCCATTGCAGTTCGTTTTCCAAGGTTCTATCGCGGGACCTCCGTCTCGGGTGGGTTTCTGGTGGTCGGTGGCACCCGAAAATACTTCAGCTAAAACTGACGTCTCAACTTGCAAGCAGTCGCTTTCTGCAACAGGGTGTGGCGGAATTCATTGCTGAGGGTGGCTACACCGCTTTTCTTCGCCGATTCAGACAAAGTCTGCAGGTGCAACGCGATCAGTTACTGGAGATGATTGGCGCATGGCCAGTTCCCGTGCGGGCAACGACGCCCCAAGGTGGTCTGACTCTGTGGGCGGAATTGCCTGACGACGTAGACACGCTGGGCCTTTATTCCAGGGCGCTGGAAGAAGGTATCGTGATAACTCCCGGCAGTCTTTTTTCGGTTTCCGGGAGCTTTTCGAACTGTTTAAGGATCAGCTTTGCGCATCGCTGGAACGAGGCCAGAGTTGGTGCCGTGAAGAGGCTTTCTGAACTTGTCACCTGATCAGTGGCCATCTGTCCCTATTAATTCTTAAAAAAGTGGTCCTGCCCCTATTCGTTGCGACTCATTATCCTGCCAGCACGCGTTTCTGAACGAATACTGGCAAGGTGCGTAACCAATGAGTCAACTAATCCCCGTTACACAAATCGAACCCTCAACCTCAGGCTCTGGGGCCGACCAGAAAATTCAGCCTCGGAGCTTTAACGGCTTCTATCGTCGACTAAGGATTATAGGTGGCTCCGTTCTCTTTGCCCTGTATTTCGGTGTGGCCTGGCTAAACTGGGGTGGCAGGCAGGCGGTTCTCTGGGACCTTTCCGACAAGAAATTCCACGTCTTTTCGTCGACGTTCTGGCCCGAGGATCTGGTACTGCTCTCCGCTATCCTTCTGATTTGCGCCTTCGGACTGTTCTTTCTCACCGTACTGGCTGGCAGGGTATGGTGTGGTTACGCTTGCCCCCAAAGTGTCTGGACCTGGGTGTTCTTGTGGACGGAGCGGCTGGCAGAGGGGGATCGTTCCAAGCGAATCAAACTGGATGGCGCGCCCTTAAGCCTGGGCAAGGTTGCCCGCCGAGGCTACAAACACAGTCTGTGGTTGTTGATCAGTCTGGCAACTGCCATCACCTTCGTGGGCTACTTCACTCCGATTCGGGACCTGGTCACTGACTTCACTAGCCTCAGAGCATCCGGCTGGGCTGTTTTCTGGGTCCTGTTCTTTACTGCAGCGACCTACTTGAATGCAGGCTGGCTCAGAGAGAGGGTCTGTTTCCATATGTGCCCTTACGGCCGGTTTCAGTCGTCCATGGTGGACGAAGATTCCCTGGTCATTTCATATGATGCGGCACGTGGTGAACCCCGAGGATCTCGCCGGAAAGACGACGTTCAATCGGCTGTTGGCCTCGGAGATTGTATTGACTGCCAGATGTGCGTTCAGGTCTGCCCGACCGGCATCGATATACGCGACGGCCTGCAGATGGAGTGTATCGGATGCGCTGCCTGCATCGACGCCTGTGACTCGATCATGGACAAGATGGGATACGACCGCGGGCTGGTTCGTTATGCCAGTGAGCGTGAGCTGCAGGGCGGAAGATCAAGCCTATTGAGACCGCGACTGGTCGGTTATTTCGCCTTTCTCGTCGTTATGATCGGACTCTTTTCCTGGGGTGTGGGGTCGAGGCCCCTGGTGACGTTGGATGTGGAGCGAGATCGGGGAATGTACCGTTTCACAAGCGATGGCAAAGTCGAGAACAGTTATCTGCTCAAACTCACGAATAAGAGCCCTAGCCCAAAATCTCTGGTTATTACCGTTGGAGGGATTAAGGGGAGCACGGTTGCAGGACCGGACGGCATTGTCCTGGAGGCCGGTGAGAAGGCGGAAATCCCGTTCTCCATTGCCTCCCATTCGGCTGTTCTGCTGAGCGGAGCCAATGACATCGTGTTTCAGGTTAGCGCACCGAATCAGCAAGAAGAGATGATTACGGCGACCAGTACCTTTATTGGTCCGCACGTAAATTGAATGGCTCTGAGTACTGACAAGGTGAGGGGGCGGGGCGGATTCCGGTGTTTTGGGGCAGACAGGCTTCAAAGGACCTGCCTGCCCCGGAGAGTACGGCTAGGAACCCTTGCAGAAAAGTTCGACACGAATGCCGCTGGGCTCAAAAAGCATTATGTGCCCCCTATAGGAAGAGTCATCAGAGCCCCAGTTCGCTTAGCCCGGGGTGGTTATCCGGTCTCCGGCCGAGAGGCCAATGGAACAAACGATCGGATTCTTTGATTGGGCAATCGTTGATACATGCGAAGCGGCGCTGCATTAGGCCGTCGGCATCAAATTCCCAGTTTTCATTCCCGTAAGAGCGGAACCAGTTTCCACTGTCGTCGTGCCACTCGTAAGCGTAGCGCACGGCGATGCGGTTGACTGTATGGGCCCACAATTCCTTGATGAGACGGTAATCCAGTTCGCGATCCCATTTTCGGGCAAGGAATTCCTCAACCTGCTTCCGGCCCGTGGCAAATTCTGCACGATTCCGCCAATAAGTGTCCGGGGTGTAGGCCAGGGCGACCTTGGCCGGGTCACGGCTGTTCCAGCCATCTTCCGCCAGGCGGACTTTTTCAATGGCACTTTCCCGAGTGAATGGCGGAAGCGGTGGGCGTTGGGTACTCATGAGTGTTCTCCGGTTATCAGTAATGAGACACGGTTTTGGCCGCTGCGCTCAGAGCAGGGCGGCTAAATCGTTTCGTGCCCTGTGCAGGATGACCCGAAGGTTTCCGTGTGAAATCGAGAGCACATCGGATACCTGTGAGCCGGTTAAAGGGCTCATGCCTTTGAGGAAAATTGCATTGGCGTGATCTCGGTTCATTTTCTTCATCTCAACCCGAATGCGTTCCTGAACCTTGGAGGTCTGGACGGCCATTTCAGGCTCACTGAGGTGGCCACCTGACCCTGGAAAATGATGTTCGGGTGAGCTGTCTGAGAGGAGCGTCAGGCTGGGGGTTGCTGGAAACTCTCTCCGGTTTTCCCGATAGGTGTTGAAGGCTTTGTTGGTGACGATCCGACAGAGCCAGGTTTTCAGAGAAGATCGGCCCTGGAAGGATGAAATGGCATTGATGGCGGCCAGCCAGACCTCTTGGGTAACATCCTCAGCGATCGCGGGTGAGGTGTATTTGGTGGCAACCCTTAGCATTACGGGGTGGTACCTCCGATAGGCCTCATCGAAGGCTGCCGGATTCCCGGCCTGCAAACCATCGATCAGGTCTGGCTCTCGCTCAAAGAACGTCGCCTTCCGAGTGCTTTTCAATTGAATGTTCATGGTGTTCCTCTCTGTATTCGGATTATTGGAAGCTCGCAAAGCAGACCGATAACAACACCAATTAAAAACACCCCGTTTCACTACTCCGCGCCGCATTCGCCGAAGTAGACAGATCGGTCTATTTGTGAGTATAGACAGGTCTGTCTAGTTTGGTCAATATGTAACTATGCAAGAAGGAGGCCCTGACATGGGACGCAGGCAAGATTTAATTAACACTGCTTTACGGCTCTTTTACGAGCACGGTATTCATGCGGTTGGCATCAACCAGGTGCTCGAGGAGGCCGGCGTAGCAAAACAGACGCTTTATAACCATTTCGAGAGCAAAGACAGCCTTGTGGAGGCCGTCGTTGAGCAACGCGATAGCCTGTTCTTCGATTGGCTTGAGCAACGGATGAGCAGTCGTCCGGCTGGCAAGGAGGCGCTATTGGAAATGTTTGATGCGGTCAATGACTGGATCAACAATCGTGTTCCCACGCTTAACCGGTTTTATGGCTGTTTTTTTATCAACACCTGTGCGGAATACAGTGATCCGGAACACCCTGTCCATAAACGATGTGCAGCTCATAAAGCCCGGATTTTCAGGCTTTTTAAGCACCATGCTGAGAGCTTAAGCAATTCGGAAATGGATGCGGAAGAACTGGCGAATGCACTGTTTTTGTTGAAGGAAGGAGCGATTGTAAAAGCACATGTTGAGGGCGATCTGGAGGCAGCGGTCAAAGCCCGGGTCATTGCGGAAAGGATGATGTAACGCCGCACTGTGCCGGCGGCACAGCGCGACGCGCCCGTGCGCAAGAGCGTCATCGGGAAACGGGAACGTCGAATCCCGAGGTTTTTCGCCGGATCTGGTCAGAGGAGCGTTTGCCGAACATGAACACGCAAAACGGCACGCAGTAGGTTAGCAGTGCTGGCACCCACTGAATGTCCCGCGTTCCGAATAGCGCATCATGCTGGTTAATGATGAGCAGAATCGTGCCTACCACAATTGCGACCGTGGCGGCCTGCAGGTAGAAGCGCTTAAGCAGTTGAAGCAACGGCATGGCCAACGCCCCCATTTTCTTTAGGTGTCAGTTGCTCTGCGGCATCTCTGAAGGCAGTACGCACGCCTTCCTCAATGACCGGGTGATAAAACGGCATCGCCAGGATCTCGGGAACGGTGAGCGATTGCTGTACCGCCCAAGCTAAGAGGTGGCCAATGTGCTCAGCGGCGGGTCCGAACATCTCTGCGCCTAAAAGTACGCCGGTCTCGCGCTCTACGTAGATTTTCAGCATCCCCTGATTTTTCGCCATTACGCGGCTTCTGCCCTGGTTGTGGAAGCTTACTTTCCCGGTGATATAACTCGTTGAAGGCAGCTCTTGCGCCCGCGTTCCAATACTCGCGATTTGCGGGTCCGAGAAGACCACGCCCAAGCCGGCGCGCCGATGCCCGGCCTCTAAGGAGGGGTAAATGCCCGCATTCCGTCCCGCAATGCGCCCCTCATCTGAAGCTTCGTGCAGCAATGGCAACTCGTTGTTGGCATCACCCGCAATGAATATATGGGGTTGGCTGGTTTGCATGGTAAGGCAGTTAAAGTTTGGTTCACCATTCGAACCCACGGTTAAGCCGATGTGTTCAAGACCGAGGTTGTCGGTATTCGGAACACGTCCAGTGGCTGCCAGCACGTAATCGACCGTTACCGTGTGAATCACGCCGTCTGCATTGCGATAGCTTACTTGCACGCCCCCGTCGGTTTCTTTGGTTCCGAGAATTTCAGAATGAAGCCTTAAATCAAATTCAGACTGGAAGGTCGCGGCAGCAATGGCCCGGATTTCAGGATCTTCAATGCCGCCTACCGACTCCTTGCGTGCGAGCATCGTGACCTTGACGTCCAGGCGGCTCAGCGCTTGGCCCAGTTCAAGTCCTATCACACCAGCCCCGACAACGAGCACGGATTTGGGTAATTCCTCAAGCTCGAAAATATCGTCGTTAATCAGCAGGCGGTTGCCCGCGCCCTCAAGGGGCTCAGGAATGAAGGGCCTGGATCCTGTGGCAATAACGATTCGGTCGGCGGTGATTTCAAGCCCGTTATCAACCAGCAACCGGTGTGCGTCCAAGAAGCGTGCATAGCCTCGGACTTTGTGGCTCACTTCGAAGTTCTCGACGTCGTCGACAACAAAGTCAACAAATCGGTCACGCTCCCTTCGAACGCGTTCCAGCACGGCAGTTCCATCGGTCAGGACGGCCGGCACCTGGATACCGAATACCTCAGCATGCTTTGCCCCGTGAGCGGCTTCTGCCGCCGCAATCAGAAGTTTGCTGGGCATGCAGCCGACGCGCGCGCAGGTCGTTCCGTAGTGCCCGCCCTCAATCAGGGCAATGCTGTCAGTATGTTGGCGGGCTTCGCGATAAGCGCCCATGCCCGCTGTTCCCGTGCCAATGATGGCGATATCAACCTTCCGCTTGAGCATGTGTTTCTCCTGTATTTCGCCTGAGTTTGATTGGTGGGTTCCTTCGAAGTGACTGTGGATGCCATTCTCCGCCGTTCAGCGTCCCGGGAGATGGCA
>Ga0207899_1000134_pt1 | contig 34520 bp, 33 predicted proteins | sample MalvirmetaMSP134_FD_184235 | JGI IMG/M metagenome (GOLD analysis project Ga0207899, IMG submission 184235) | Marine viral communities from the Deep Pacific Ocean - MSP-134 (SPAdes) | ecosystem: Environmental > Aquatic > Marine > Oceanic | place: Pacific Ocean | collected 2011-06-28
CTATATCCTGGTCCTCTTGGTCATGCTGTGTGCGGTCACTGCTACGCTGACCCGCCACCACATCGCCATGCGTGCCATGGAGACCCGGCTGGACTACACCGTGTCTCATACCCTGCAAACCATCGCCAACGCCATGTTGCTGGGGTCCAGTGTCATTTTTCGCCAGTCTACCTTGGGGGCCGAAACCTCAATCTCATCGGAAGAGTTGCTGCTGCATAACTTCTGGATTGCGGGCTTTGGCTGCCTGACCCTGGCCAGCCTGTACCGCTTATTCCAGGTACCTGAAGAGCTGGAAGAGGGTGGCAATCTGAACAAGGCGTTCCTCGCCGTACCGCTCTACACCGGGATGTGTTTGATCTCTGGCAGCTATTTCGCCCTGATTGGTCATGCCTCGGGTATTGGCATCTACCTGGGCAAGATGATGGAACTGTCCGACATGTTCCTGAATGTGGGCTTGTATGTTTGGGTCGGGATGATGCTGAAGCAGACCCGTTTGGCCACGCTGGTGTTCGATGTTTTTCGGCCCTGGCGTATGCCGCCGGAATTGCTGGCGGTGGTGGCGGTATTAGTCGCAGCTATTCCGACCGCTTACACCGGTGCTTCGGGTATCTTTGTGATCGCCGCCGGAGCGGTCATCTACAGTGAGTTACGGGCTGCGGGCGCCCGGCGCCAGCTGGCGCTGGCTGCCACGGCCATGTCCGGCTCACTGGGTGTCGTGTTGCGGCCCTGCCTTCTGGTGGTTGTGATTGCGTATCTGAACCGGGAAGTCACCACTGACGAGTTGTTTGGATGGGGCATTTGGGTGTTTGTCCTGACCGCCACCCTGTTTCTGCTGGTGGCACTGACGGTGAATCGCCAGAGCAAGTTCGAGCTGGCACCCTCCTCGGTAGCGTTCCCGGCCATGCTGCAGGCAATGAAACCGCTGGTTCCCTACGTGCTGGTCATTATTGCAGTGGTGCTGCTGTACCGAATCGCGCTGGATGTGAGCATGGATGAATTCTCCGCGCCGCGCCTGCTGCCGGTCATCATGCTGGCGATCCTGGCGTATGAACACTTCGCTCTGAAGCCTCGCCGGATCCGATCCCCGGACGAAGTTGGCCATCCTGGCCTGGAGCGCTGCTTAAGAAGGGCCACCAACGACACCACTGCGGAAATCGGTGCGCTACTGCTGCTGTTGGGGCTGTCCGTGAGCATCGGTGGCGTCATCGAGCGCTCCCATATCATGCAAAGTTTTCCACAGGCATTCGACAGTGCCTGGTCGGCCATGCTTCTGATGGTCGTCATCCTGGTGATACTGGGCATGATCATGGACGCCTTCGGCGCGGTCATCCTGGTCACGGCGACCGTGGCGACCATTGCCTACGCCAGTGGCATCCATCCGATCCATTTCTGGATGGTTACCCTGGTGGCCTTTGAACTGGGATACCTAAGCCCGCCGGTGGCGCTGAACCATTTGCTGACACGGCAAGTGGTGGGTGAAGCGGAAGTGCTGGCGGCCCAGCAGGAGTCCGGCACCTTCTACCAGCGTCATGAGCGCATCATTATGCCACTCATCGCCATGGGGATTTCTCTGGTGCTCGTCGCGTTCGTGCCGCTGTTGTTTTATGCGGTTTAGGGGGCAGCCACAAAAAAAGCGCCGTGCTTTCGCAAGGCGCTTTTTTATTTGGGCTGGTGGGCTTAGAGCTTCGGCCCGGCCTCAACAATCGCGTCAGAGACATCGAACTTTTTGAAGTTCTCGACGAACTGGGCGATCAGCTCGGCAGCTTTGCCGTCGTAGTACTCTGGGCTCGTCCAGGTGTTACGTGGATTCAACAGCGAGGAGTCCACCTCTGGGACGTACTTGGGTACGTGCAGGTTCAGGGTCGGAAGGTGCTCCGTTTCCACGTCGTCCAGATCGCCGTTCTGAATGGCGGCAATAATGGCGCGGGTGGTCGGAATACTAAAACGCTGGCCCTCACCGTAAGGACCGCCGGTCCAGCCGGTGTTCACCAGGAATACCTTGCTACCGAACTCGTCCATCCGCTTCATCAGCAGCTCGGCGTAAACGCCGGCCGGGCGCGGGAAGAACGGCGCACCAAAGCAGGTGGAGAACGTGGACTTCAGCTTGGACGAAGAGCCCATCTCGGTAGAACCAACCAGTGCGGTGTAACCGCTCAGGAAGTGGTAGGCCGCCGCTTCCTTGGTCAGGATCGACACCGGCGGTAATACACCGGTCATGTCGCAGGTCAGGAAGACAATGTGCGAAGGCTCGCCGGCGCGATTTTCGAGGACACGCTTTTCCACATGCTCGAGCGGGTAGGCGCAACGGGAGTTCTCGGTGAGCGAGACGTCGGTGTAGTCCGGTTCGCGGGTTTCCGGGTCGATGGTGACGTTTTCGACGATGGCACCAAAGCGGATTGCATCCCAGATGATGGGCTCGTTCTTCTGGGACAGGTCGATGCACTTGGCATAGCAACCGCCCTCGATATTAAAGACCGTTCCAGGGCCCCAGCCGTGCTCGTCATCGCCGATCAGGAAGCGGTTCGGATCGGCCGAGAGGGTCGTCTTGCCGGTGCCTGACAGGCCGAAGAACAGGCAGGTCTGGCCGTCTTCTCCGACGTTGGCTGAGCAGTGCATTGGCAGAACGTCTTTTTCCGGCAGCAGGAAGTTCTGCACCGAGAACATGGCCTTCTTCATCTCGCCGGCGTAGTGCATGCCAGCCAGCAGGACCTTGCGCTTGGCAAAGTTGATCATCACGCAGCCGTTGCTGTTGGTGCCATCGCGCTCGGGATCGCACTCAAAATTGGCGGCGTTCAGGATCTGCCATTCCTGCTTGTCGGCCGGGTTGTAGCTGTCCGGGCGAATAAACAGGTTGCGACCGAACAGGTTCTGCCACGCGGTTTCAGTGGTCATCTTGACCGGAAGATAGTGCTCGGGATCGGAGCCGACGTGAACGTGAGAGACAAACTGGTCTTTCTCGGCGATGTAGGCTTCAACTCGATCCCAGAGGGCGTCGAACTTTTCGGCGTCAAACGGGCGGTTGATCGGACCCCAGTGGATATCATCAGCGGTGCTCGGCTCTTCGATGATAAAACGGTCCATGGGAGACCGGCCTGTGCGCTCACCGGTTTTCACAACCAGTGAACCGTTAGCAGCTAGCTGGCCTTCGTTGCGTGCCAGTGCCTGCTCGACCAGTTGTGCTGTACTCAGATCATTATAAGTGTTGCTCACTTCGACCTCGCCCTTGGGATGTCTTCGTGACTGCTCAGGCCGCCCCCCAAATTTGACGGAAATCTGAACAATCGGGTCAATTCAGGCGCGCTATTATGCCAGAGGCGCCGGCAAAAAACGACTGCCCCGGAAGCCGCGCCATACGCGGCTTCCGGGCAATTACATAGTGGTGTTAGTGTAACGTATGGCCGGTGAAAAGATGATCAATGTCGTTCCTATCGAAGCGATAGTGTGCGTGACAGAATTGGCAGTCCATATCGATCTGGCCCTGCTCATCCAGGATGCTGTAGCACTCGTCTTTGCCAATCGCTTCCAAGGCGCCCAGGGTCCGTTCCCGCGAACAGCTGCACCGGAAGGCAACGGTCTCGGGTTCGAACAGGCGCACGGTTTCCTCGTGGAACAGCCGGTGCAGAACGGTTTCACTGTCGAGTTCCAACAGCTCTGAGGCCTCCACGGTGCGGGCCAGGTGGTTCACCCGGTCCCATAAATCGTCGTCTTGCTCTGTGGTGCCCGGCATGCGCTGAAGCAAAAGCCCGGCTGCGCAGTGCTCGTCGGCGAACAGGATCAGGCTGGTGGCAATCTGCTCAGAGCGCTCGAAGTATTCTTCAAGGCAGCCTGCCAGGCTGTTCTCTTCCCGAGGTACAACACCTTGATAGCGATTGCCTTTGTTCGGAGTGATAGTGATAGCCATTCGGCCTTCACCGAGCATGTCGTGCAGGTTTTCTTCGCTCACGGCGTGCTCATCGAAGCGGGCCAGGCCGCGGATGTAGCGATCATGGCTGCACTCAGCCATCAGGGTGCGGAGCGAACCTTCGCCCTGGGCCTGCAGCGACAGCGTGCCTTCGAACTTGAGGGTGCTACTCATCAGTACGCTGGCCACCAGTGCCTCACCCAACAAACCGCGAACGGAATCGGGGTAGGGGGCCTGGCTGCCGATTTCCTGGAAGCTTTCCCCCAGTTGGACCCAGGCGCCCCGGACTTGGCTGTCCTCAAAGATAAAGCGCTGGAATTGGTCACGGGATGCCATGGTGTATCTCCTGAAAAAACTGAGTTGGGCTCAGAGCCGAGCCCGGTTTTGGTCGTTCGGCGCGCTGCGCTGGAAAAGAGTCAGATGTTGTTCTGCTCGCGGAAACGCTGGATATCGCGGCGGTCTTTCTTGGACGGCCGTCGCGCCGGTGGTAATTGGGCGGCCTGCATGGTTTTACGTTGCCACGCGAGGTCTTCCCGTTTTTTAATGCTGTCGTCGGTCTCGTGATAGAGCTTCTGGGCTTCCGGGGCGCCCCGACGGCGGTCGCTGATTTCGTCAACGATGATGACTTTTTCCTGCCAGCCCAATCGCAGGGTCAACTTTGCGCCGGTTTCCACCATCCTGCCGGGCTTGCAGCGCTGGCTGTTGTAGTGGACCTTGCCGCCTTCAATAGCTTCCTTGGCCAGGGAGCGGGTTTTGTAGAAACGCGCAGCCCAGAGCCATTTGTCGAGTCTTACGCGGTTGTCGTCAGTGGTGGGTGCCGCCATGTCTCCTCGCCTGATGAACGCCTGAAATGATTATAACCTGCTCACCGACCGGATGGCAGAGACTGGCGTTGGCGCAACGCTGGCAGCACTTCATCGAAATGATGAATGCCGGGGATCTCCGGATGCTGCTTATGCGCCGCTTGCTGACTGTCGGGCGCCAGGACCGCCAGACACTGGCCGATGCCGGCATCCCGGGCACTCTCAAGAACCGGGAAGCTGTCGTCCACCATCAGTGTTGAGCTGGCCTGGTAGGGCGCCAGTTGATGCAGGTCCTGCCAGAACTGCCGGTCTTCCTTGGCGCGTCCGAGCTGGTGACTGGATACGATGGCATCGACCCGCTGATCCAGTCCGGTTCGTTCCAGTTTCAGTTTCAGGGGATCTGGATGGCAGTTGGTGACGATCACCGTGCGCAGGCCAGACTCGCGCAGGGCGTCGAGAAAATCGATGACGTGGGGGCGGTAACCAATCTTGTCGCCCACTTCTGATTTCAGCTCGGTGATGTCCAGGGCTAGCCGGTTGCTCCAGTAATCGGTGCAGTACCAGTTCAGGGTGCCGCGTTCGGCCATAATCATCGGAATGACATGGTCTTTGGCGTCCTGATGGGCCAGGTTGTGCCGCTCTGCGTAGCGCAGGGGCAGGTGTTCCAGCCAGAAATGGGAGTCAAAATGCAGATCGAGAAGGGTTCCATCCATATCGAGGAACACCGTCTCCAGCGAGGACCAATTCACCATAAACAAAAACAGCCTGAAGATTTTTCTTCAGGCTGCCGCAGAAGCCCGGCCTTGGCAAGCCGGGATAGTACGGATTTGTCACGGGATCAGTTGGCGCTTTGTTGGACCGGTTCAGGCTTGCGACCAACCCGGGTGCAGCCCAGGCAACGAACAAACGTCGCTTTAGCCGGACCCACGACCAGGACTTCGCCGGCTTCTCCGGCATTCCCGCCCAACAAGGAGAACGGCAGTGACACCAGGTAGACAGCGCTGCCAATGACAGTTGTGGCCAGCAGCACCGGGCGGGCGAAAATGGCATCACCGGTCATCGCAAGCGCAGATGGGCTTTCGTCCACCGCCTTGGCATGCCCGACAGAAGAAAACGCCAACAGGCAGGCGGCCAGCGTGGCCATCAGTGTGCGGGAAATCTTTCGAGTCATCGTACTGTCTCCTGAACTTGTCGCCCCTGTGGTTTCTGTCTCGCCCCAGGGTATCGATCACACCCTTTTGAACGCTGAGTGGACGCTGAATACGCCCCTCAGTGTAGACGAAGGGCATGATATCTCTGTTAACTATGAATCATATTTGCGTATTTTCAAAAGATTTTTCGTTGCAAATTGTGCATTTGTATTGGTGGCTATCGCTGGCATCGGGGGCAATAGACGGTGGAGCGATTGTTCATACGGACCTCCTTTAAAACGGTCTCACACTCGGGGCACGGGGCGCCTGCGCGGCCGTAGACCAACAGTGACTGGGCGAAATAACCCGGTTTGCCATCGCTATTTACAAAGTCCCGCAGGGTGGTTCCGCCCATCAGTATGGCTGCGCTAAGGGTTTCCCGGATCGCCTCGGCGAGCAGGTGGTAGCGGTCCAGGCTGATCCGCCCTGCCTGCCGTCTGGGGTGAATGCCGGCCTTGAACAGGGCCTCGTTGGCGTAGATGTTGCCCACGCCCACCACCACGTGGTTATCCATGATGAAGGATTTGACCGGCGTCTTCCGGGATCGGGACAGCCGATACAGCATGGGACCGTTGAACTCCGCCGACAGGGGTTCGGGCCCCAGGTTGGCAATCAGCGGATGGCTGTCGGCGGCGTCTGACCACAGCCAGCAACCAAACCGTCGCGGGTCATTAAAGCGCAGGGCGACACCGCTCTGTAGCCTCAGCTCGACATGATCATGGGTCATAGGCGGGGCCTGGTCGGAAATGATGCGCAGGCTGCCGGACATACCCAGGTGAACAATCACCGTGCCGCCGTCCAGATTCAAAAACAGATACTTGGCGCGCCGGTCCACGGTGCGGATGGTCTGGCCTTTGAGGCGTTCAGCCAGGTCATCCGGCACCGGCCAGCGCAGGTTGGCATTGCGGACTGTGACCTGAGTGATGCGCTGGCCTTCACAGTGGGGGGCAATGCCGCGCCGGGTGGTTTCAACTTCGGGTAATTCGGGCACGCGGTGACACTCCGGGCGGTTAGGGGTTGTCGGCTGGCTGGTAGGCCAAGGCTAATTTGGAAACACACTAAGTGTAATCAGTAACAAAATTGCAGCCAAATACGGTTGTGACAGCGAACACCTGTACGCTAAAGTGGCATCATTGGCTTGCTGTCCCCCTACGAAGGTCTGATACTCTCCTGTTCTCTCTCCTTCCGGAACGGCGCAAGTCGCTGAATTGATTTGAGGATTTTTTATGTGGTTTAACGGTCTTCTTGACCTGTCGGTGATGCAGTTGATTCTGGTTGCGCTGGGTATGACCCACATCACCATTGTGAGTGTGACGCTCTACCTGCATCGCCATTCGGCCCACAATTCGCTGGACCTGCACCCCGTTCTGAAGCACTTCTTCCGCTTCTGGTTGTGGATGACCACTGCCCAGAACACCAAGGAGTGGACTGCCATCCATCGGAAACATCACGCCAAGTGCGAAACCGAGGATGATCCTCACAGCCCGGTGGTACTGGGCATCAAGAAGGTGCTGTTCGAGGGTGCTGAGCTTTACGCCACTGCAGCCACGCCGGAAACCCTGGAGCGTTATGGCCAGCGCACCCCGGAAGACTGGATTGAACGAAATGTATACAGCCGCTACAAGATGCTGGGTGTTTCGTTGCTGGCAGTGATTAACCTGGCACTGTTCGGCGTGCACGGCATCTGGATCTGGGCCCTGCAGATGATGTGGATTCCAGTCTGGGCCGCAGGCGTCGTGAACGGCCTTGGCCACTGGTTTGGCTACCGCAACTTCGAGTGCACCGACAATGCCCACAACATCTCTCCCTGGGGGATTTTGATTGGCGGTGAAGAACTGCACAACAACCACCACACCTATCCGAATTCGTCCAAGCTTTCGCGGCGGTGGTACGAAGTGGACATTGGCTGGGGTTATATTCGTCTGTTCCAGCTGTTTGGCATGGCCAAGCCGAAGGGATACCGGCCGATTGCCCATCATGTGCCGGGCAAGCAGGAAGTGGATGTTGAAACCGTACAGGCCATCGCCAACAACCGGTTCGACATCATGCGCCAGTACCGCAAACGCGTCATGGAGCCAGCATTGCGCCAGCAACGGGCGCTCATGGATGACGAAATCCGGCCCCGCTATCGCAAGCTCAAGCAGCTGTTGTCACGTGAAATCACGCTGATTCAGCCGAAAGAAAAGGAAACCCTGGAATCTGTTCTGGAGCGGAACGCCATGCTGCGTCAGATCTACGACAAGAGCCACGAACTGCAGGCGCTGTGGCGCCAGCGTGGCCTCAAACCCCAGGAAAAGCTGAACGCGCTGATGGAATGGTGTAAAGAGGCGGAAGCCAGTGGCATTCGCTATCTGGAAGAGTTCGCCGAGCACCTGCGAGCCTATTCGCTCAAGCCCGCAGCCTGAACTGAGAACCCCGCTTCGGCGGGGTTTTTTGTGTTCGAATGCCAGCCCAGTGACGCCGTCAGGCGGTGTGTTCCTGCTCAGGGCTCACCCGAAACAGACAATAGGTGACCTGGCCTGCGGTCTTCTGGCGATGCAGTTGCCAGTGGTTGGGTACGGTTGGGGGCGCCCTTTCGCTTTCATGCTCCAGATAGACCCATCCCCCCGGTTTTACCCAGCCCTGGTCGTCGAGCACGGGCAGGATGGCTTCAAGCCAGCCCTGTCGAAAAGGCGGGTCCATGAAGATGATGTCGAACGGTTCCCGGGTGCGGTGCGCCAGATAGCTGTCGACGCTGGCGCACTCCACCGTGCCCCGGTCTGATTTCAGCAGCCGGAGGTTATCCCGAAGCGCCCGTGCCAGGCTCGGCGTGTGGTCTACCAGCGTGACGGCGCCGGCGCCGCGGGACAAGGCTTCCAGGCCCAGGGCGCCGGAGCCGGCAAACAAGTCCAGGCAGTCGTTGCCAGCGGTGTGAAACGAGAGCCAGTTGAACAGGGTTTCACGGGTCCGGGCCGGCGTAGGGCGCACCCCGCCGGCGTCGGGAAAGCGCAGTTTGCGGCTGCGCCAGTCGCCGCCGATGATGCGGAGTTCACCCATGCCGACTCCGGCGCCTTGGGAGCCGCGGCCAGGCGAATTCACTGAACCCCGGCCGGCGGGTTTCTTGCGTGCCATGTAGTTAACTCCAGCAACCTGTCTGTGTCAGTGCGTAGCCCGTATGGTAGCGGAAACCGGGGCGGGCGGGATAATTCCGGCAACCCTCACTTCGGCAGGACAGTCTGCTAGAATGTCGGCCTTGTTTCTCCCGCCCATTCGGATTGATGGTATGACTTTATGACGGCAGAGTGGATTTCAATTGGCCTATTGGCCCTTCTGGTACTCATTTTCGTGTTGGATATTGCCGGCAATCGCAGTCGGGCCCCGCGTCCAAAGCCGGTGCCTCAGCGGAAGCCGGAGGTGGCCAAAGGCCCAGCGCCAGCCGAGCCTGCGGAAAAAACCAGTACAGAAGAGGCGAGTGTAGAAGGCCCTGCCGCAGAATCGGCTCCGGCCGAAACCAAGCCTGAAGCAGTCGAGGCCCCAGAGCCTGTCGCTACCCCTGAGCTGGCAGCAGAACCCGAGCCAGCTCCAGAGCCGGAACCCCAGCTCAGTGTTTTTGAGCGCATCAAGCAGGGACTGGGTAAAACCCGGGCCAGCCTGACCGGTGGAATGGCCGATCTGTTCTCGGTGGGCAAGAAGATCGACGAAGACCTGCTTGAGGAAATTGAGACCACCCTGCTGATGGCGGATGTGGGTGTTACCGCCACCTCGGAAATCATTGAATCGCTGACCGACAAGCTTGAGCGTAACCAGCTCAAGGACGGCGAAGCCCTGCGTAAAGCCCTGCGGGACGAACTTCATGGACTGTTGAAAGACGTGTCCAAACCTCTGTCGGTGGATACCGGCAAGCAGCCGTATGTCATCCTGATGGTTGGTGTGAATGGCGTTGGCAAGACCACCACCATTGGCAAGCTGACCAAGAAGTTCCAGAACGATGGCAAGTCGGTCATGCTGGCCGCCGGTGACACCTTCCGTGCTGCGGCCGTTGAACAGCTGCAAGTGTGGGGCGAGCGTAACAATGTTCCGGTGGTGGCACAGCACAATGGTGCTGACAGTGCGTCGGTGATTTTTGATGCGATCCAGTCGGCCCAATCCCGTGAGGTGGATGTTGTGATTGCTGACACCGCTGGCCGTCTCCAGAACAAAGACAACCTGATGAACGAGCTTGAGAAAGTCGTTCGGGTCATGAAGAAGCTGGACGACACTGCTCCCCATGAAGTGATGCTGGTGTTGGATGCCGGAACCGGCCAGAACGCCCTGAGCCAGGCCCAGGTGTTCCAGCAGGCGGTCGGTGTCAGTGGTATTACCCTGACCAAACTCGACGGCACTGCGAAGGGCGGCATCGTGTTCGCCATCGCTCGCCAGTTGCAGCTGCCCATTCGTTTTATAGGCGTGGGTGAGCAGGTGGACGACTTGCGCAGTTTCGACGCCGAAACGTTTGTGGATGCCCTGTTTGACTAAACCTCGGCACGACCGGAGCTGCAGCCTGCCATGATTGAATTCCGCCAGGTGACCAAGCGCTACGACAGTGACCACACCGCCCTGCGCCAAGTGAATTTTGGCCTGGATCGGGGTGAGCTGGCTTTTCTTACCGGCCACTCCGGTGCCGGGAAAAGCACGCTGTTGAAGCTGATCATGGTGATGGAGCGACCGAGTGCGGGCGAGTTGATCGTCGGCGGGCAGGTTCTGAACCGGTTGCCTCGCCGTCAGATTCCCTATATTCGACGTCATATCGGCGTGGTCTTTCAGAACCACCAGTTGCTGTTTGACCGCACCGTTTACGACAACGTCGCCATGCCGCTGGAAGTGATGGGATCGTCACCGCGGGATACTGGCCGGCGGGTGCGGGCGGCGCTTGATAAGGTCGGGCTGCTGAGCAAGGAAAAGATGAATCCGATGCAGCTCTCTGGCGGTGAGCAGCAGCGCGTGGGCATTGCCCGGGCGGTGGTGAACAAGCCGCCGGTGCTGCTGGCCGATGAGCCTACCGGTAATCTGGATCCGGCCTTGTCGGCCGATATCATGAACCTGTTTGGCCAGTTCAGTCAGGTGGGGGTGACCGTGTTGATCGCCACCCACGACATTGCCCTGATTAACGAGATGGGGCGTCGCACCCTGACCCTCGACCACGGCCGCCTGATTGCCGGTGGCCAGCCATTCGCAGGGGGTGCAAGTGGCCACTGATCCACGCCGAAAACCGGAAGCGGCCCGTGGCGCGGCGGCTTCCCGCTCGCCCTGGCGCCAGCAGGCGGAAAGCTACCTCAATCACCACCGGAAAGTGGCTCGGGACAGTGCAGCGCGGCTTTGGCGCAACCCCGTGGCAAGCTCCATGACCTGGGCAGTGATGGGTGTGGCATTGGCGCTGCCGGTGGCCTTATTGTTGCTGCTGACCAGCCTGGAAGGGGTGAGTGCCGGTTGGGAAAGCAGTGCCCGTGTGACCGCCTACCTGGAGCTGGAATTGCCGGAAGATCGCGCCCGCGAGCTGCGGGAGGAAATCGCATCTGACGGCCGGGTTACCGAGGTGGAGCTGGTCAGTCGCGACCAGGCGTTGGCCGAGTTCCGGACATCTTCCGGTCTCAAGGAGGCGTTGGACTATTTGGACGACAATCCGCTCCCGCACACGTTGCTGATTACGCCGGAACAAGGCGCCCGCTCCCAGGCGGGCGTTGAAGGTCTGGTGAGCTTTATCCAGGCCATGAACGGCGTGGAGCGAGTGCAGGTTGATCTGGGCTGGTTGCAGCGCCTGAATGCCATGACGGATCTTCTGGCGCGCGCGGTCTGGGCGTTGTCTCTGTTGCTGGCGGCTGCGGTCGTGCTGGTCATCGGTAACACTGTGCGGCTGTCGATCGAAAGTCGTCGGGATGAAATCCTGGTCGCTAAGCTGGTGGGCGGCACCGACGCTTTTGTGCGGCGGCCGTTCCTTTATACCGGCGCCTGGTTTGGTCTTGGCGGTGGAGTTGTTGCGTTCATCCTGTTGCAGTTGTCCCTTTGGTGGCTCAGCGGGCCGATTGAGCGTCTGGCGGGACTGTATCGCAGCGAATTTATGTTGAATGGCCTTAATGTGGATGGCGCGCTGGCGTTGATAATCGTCGCGATGCTGTTAGGCTGGCTAGGCGCCTGGGTGGCCGTAAAGCGGCATCTTGACGATATTGAGCCGGGAGAAATTGCCGGCGGATGATCCGGATTGCGGAAAAACCGTATTGAAAGAGCAAGGTGTTCTGTCGTAGTTTTCTGGAGCTAGGACACCACGGAGAATTTCCCAGGGAGTTGATTATTAACGGGTTACTGGGAATTTTGGAATTTATCGGAGTCTTGGCGGTCCAAGCATCAGTTGCTATATTTAATGACCGTCAAGTTCGGAGGTTAAGGCATGGGTACGAGTTTACAGCTCATTGACAGACTGGTTCCGGGTGGAAATCTTGAGTCGTACATCCAGGCAGCGGGGCGCATTCCGGTGCTCACCGCGGAAGAAGAGCGGGATTTGGCTGAGAAACTCCATTATGACGGGGATGTTGAGGCTGCTCGTCAGTTGGTGCTGTCACATTTGCGCTTCGTCATTCATATTGCCCGGAGTTACTCCGGTTATGGGCTGGCCCAGGCCGACCTGATTCAGGAAGGCAACGTCGGCCTGATGAAAGCGGTTAAGCGTTTCAATCCCGAATACGGTGTTCGTCTGGTGTCGTTTGCCGTGCACTGGATCAAGGCTGAGATTCACGAGTTTATCCTGCGCAACTGGCGCATCGTGAAAGTGGCCACCACCAAGGCTCAGCGTAAGCTGTTCTTCAACCTGCGCAGCCAGAAGAAAAAACTGGCGTGGTTGAACCATGAAGAGCTGAAAGCAGTTGCTGCCGATCTTGGCGTAGAGCCCCGGGTTGTGCGCGAGATGGAAGGCCGGCTGTCATCCCATGACACCGCCTTTGATGGCCCGATGGACGATGACGAGGACAACGCGTATCAGGCCCCGGCTTACTACCTTGAAGATCGTCGCAGTGACCCGGCGACCCAACTGGAAAACGCGAACTGGACCGAAGATTCCAACGGCCGCCTGATGGAGGCGATGAAGAATCTGGATGAGCGCAGCCAGGACATCCTTCGGGAGCGCTGGCTCTCGGATAGCAAATCCACGCTGCACGAGTTGGCCGACAAGTACGGCGTGTCGGCTGAGCGTATTCGCCAGCTGGAGAAAAACGCCATGAAGAAGATTCGAAATCAGATGGCCGAAGTCGCCTGACCCCGGCCCGTCTGAGCTCGAATCCCTGCAAACGCCACCACCGTTCCGGTTGGTGGCGTTTTTGTTTGTATAATCGGTGTCCGCAAAAAACACTTGAGACGCCTGCAGGGGACTATGGATTATGACCGCCGAACGACCGCACATCGCTTTTCTGGGTATTGGTCTGATGGGCTCGCCGATGACCCGAAACCTGCTGGACAGCGGTTTTCCCATGACCTTGTGGAATCGCACGGCCAGCAAATGCGCACCGTTTGACGGCGAGGCTACCATCGCTGACACGCCCGCTCAGGCCGTTGCCAACGCCGATATTGTCGTTACCATGTTGGAGAACAGTGAGGTGGTCGATCAGGTTCTGGTCGCCCAGGGCGCCCTAGGCGCGCTGAAGCCCGGCGCCCTGCTGATTGATATGAGTTCCGTGCAACCGTCTGTTGCCCGCCAACACGCCGCCCTCGCTGCGGAGCGGAACGTAGGTTATGTGGATGCCCCGGTGTCAGGGGGTACGGTGGGTGCGGAAGAGGGTTGCCTGAGCATCATGGCCGGGGGGGCTGAAGAAGACATCGCCCGGGCACAGACGGTGTTTTCGGCTCTGGGTCGTTGTACGAGGATTGGGCCCGTTGGAGCAGGTCAGCTCGCCAAATTGGCCAACCAGGCGATCGTGGGCATCACCATTGGCGCGGTCTCGGAAGCCCTGCTGCTGGCGGCCAAGGGTGGCGCCGATCCGGCTGCAGTGCGTGAGGCCCTGATGGGTGGCTTCGCAGGCTCCCGAATTCTGGATTTGCACGGGCAGCGCATGCTGGAGCGGAATTTTTCGCCCGGGGCTCCGGCCCGCATCCAGCTCAAAGACATGCGCATGATTCTGGATGAAGCCCGCGATGAGGGACTCACCCTGCCGTTGTCGCAGCAGGTGCATAATGAATACCTGTCACTGGTTGCCAACGGCCACAGTGATGTCGACCACAGCGGTTTGCTGCTGGAACTGGAACATCTGAACGGAGCGCTGCTGGGATCCCTTGGCCGCGGACCGAAGGAGTAACGCCATGCCACGCTTCGCTGCCAATCTGTCCCTGCTATTTACCGAGGTGGATTTCACTGAACGCTTTGCCAGCGCTCGTGCTGCCGGGTTCGAGGGTGTCGAATACCTGTTTCCCTACGCCTACCCAAAGGACCTGCTGAGCCGGGCGCTCAGTGACAATGAGTTGACCCAGGTGCTGTTCAATCTGCCCCCGGGCGACTGGGCCGCGGGTGAACGGGGGATTGCCTGCCTGCCGGACCGGGTTGGCGAATTCCGGGCCGGGGTCGATCAAGCCATCGACTACGCCAAGGCGCTGGGCTGCCGGCAATTAAATTGTCTGGCCGGCCTGCGGCCGGAATCGGTGTCCGAGGCGCTGGCCTGGCAAACACTGCTGGAAAACGTCGCCTACGCTGCGGAGAAGCTCGCCGCGGAGGACATTGTCCTGTGTCTGGAAGCTATTAATTCCCGGGTGGATATGCCCGGCTTTATGCTGGATACCACCGGCAAGGTGCTGGCGCTGATTGAGCAAGTGGATGGCGATAACGTAAGGTTGCAGTACGACCTGTACCACATGCAGATTATGGAAGGCGACCTGATCAGGTCCATGGAATGCCTACTGCCGTGGATAGGACACATCCAGTTTGCCGATAATCCTGGACGACACGAGCCCGGCACCGGCGAGATTAACTTTTCGAATGTTTTTGCGGCGATCGACAGCATGGGTTACGAAGGCTGGGTGAGCGCGGAATACCGGCCTTCTGGCGCAACCGGGGACAGCCTGGCGTGGTTGCGGGTGCAGGGGTGACCGTCGCCATAGGCGACACCCTCTTACAAGATGGTAACTGGCTCGCCCACTCACTTCTTCGTACCCTGTCATTACATTGAGCTTTAAATATCGTAATCCGTTTACGGGAGGAAGGCCGGTGAAAGCACTGGTAATCGAAGACGATCAGGACGTAGCAAACTATCTGGTGAAGGGGCTGCGAGAGTCCGACTTCGTCGTGGATCATGCCGCCGACGGTAAAGATGGTATGTTAATGGCGGCCAGTGAAGAATATGACATCATGATCGTGGACCGAATGCTTCCGGGCATGGATGGACTGTCCATTATCAAGACCGTGCGGGCCACGGGTAACCAGGTGCCGGTATTGATCCTGAGTGCGCTTGGCGACGTGGACGATCGCGTTGAAGGCCTTCGCGGCGGCGGTGACGACTATCTGACCAAGCCGTTTTCGTTTACCGAGCTGCTGGCCCGGATCGAATCGTTGGTCCGTCGTAACCGCCAGACACCGGAAACCGAGACGGTTTTGAGGGTAGCCGATCTGGAAATGGATTTGCTGGCGCGGACGGTTAAACGTGCTGGCCAGAACATTGATGTTCAGCCCAGGGAGTTCCGGTTGTTGGAGTATCTGATGCGCAATGCTGGCCAGGTGGTGACCCGCACCATGCTGCTGGAAAAGGTATGGGACTATCATTTTGACCCCCAGACCAACGTGATTGACGTGCACATCAGCCGCCTGCGGGCCAAAATCGACAAGGAATTCGAAACACCACTGCTGCAGACTATCCGGGGTGCAGGGTACATGTTGCGTGAAACTGCTTAGTCAGCTTAGGACCTCGTCCTTTCAATTAGCCTTGCTGTACATGGTGGTGTTTGCCACCTCGGTATTTATTTTGCTGGCCTTTATCTATTGGCGTACAGCGGGCTTCATGACTGCCCAAACCGATGAAACCATCGAGGCTGAAATTGCTGGTCTGGCAGAGCAGTATCGAGGCCGCGGTGTTAACGGTCTAATTACCATCATTCGCGAGCGCGTTGCTCGCGACCCCAACGCCAAGTCGATTTATCTTCTTACCACCGACGATTTCCTGAAGCTGGCCGGCAACATAGAGTCCTGGCCCAAGGGAGCCCGATCCGAGAGCGGCTGGATCAACTTTACCCTGAATGAGGATGTGGGCTGGAACGGCCCCAAGAGACTGGCTCGTGCCCGTATTTTCGAGGTGCAGGGCGGTCTGAGGTTGTTGGTAGGGCGTGATGTGGATGAGCTCACCAACCTCAAGCGCGTCATTGAAACCGCGATCAATTGGGGGATGGGCATCACCCTGGCGCTGGCCCTGCTTGGTGGCTTCCTGATGAGTCGCAGTACCACCCGCCGCATTGAGGTGATCAACAACACGTCTCGCCGCATCATGAATGGTCATCTTTCCCTGCGAATCCCCACCCGGGGTACTGAAGACGATTTCGATCAGTTGGCAGAGAACCTGAACCAGATGCTCGACCGCATTGTGTATCTGATGGAAGGCATCCGACACGTTTCGGACAGCATTGCCCACGACCTGAGAACACCACTCACCCGGTTGAGAAATCAGCTGGAAAGCACTCTCATGTCCGTCGATAACGATGAGGCGCGGGAACAGGCCGGCCGTGCCGTGGCCGAGGCCGATCAGCTACTCGCCACCTTCAATGCACTGCTGCGGATTGCTCGCCTGGAAACCCGCGGCAACGCCGCCGACATGAAGCCGGTAGCCCTGGATGAGCTGGTCGCAGACGCCTGCGAGTTGTATGAAGCGCTGTCCGAAGACAAGGAGCAGCGGTTCGAGCAGCACATGGAAAAGGGTGTGATGATTGAAGGTGATCGGGATTTGCTATTCCAGATGGTCAGCAACCTGATTGATAACGCGATCAAATACACGCCGGAGCAGGGCGTTATAGGGGTGGCGGTCCGCAAAGAGGGCGCGGAATCAATTTTCGAAGTGCGCGATAGCGGTATCGGTATACCTGACGAAGAAAAAGACCAGGTATTCCAGCGCTTTTACCGGGTGGGTAAGAGTCGCTCATTACCGGGCAACGGTCTGGGGCTGAGTCTGGTCAGCGCCGTTGCCGAGATCCATCAGGGCCGGATTGTGCTTAGTGATACAAAGCCGAACGCAGATGCGCCCGGGTTGACGGTGTCGGTACACATGCCAGCGTTCACCGGTGTTCGCAAGCGCATCAAGGCGACTACGATGGAGCAGACCGCTGGAGTGGGCGGAGATAACTCGCCCTCTCCCAGTGAGGCCAGTGATGCTTAAGATGTTTAAGCTTACTGGCTGGCGCGGAAACGGTTTACGCGCTCAAGAACCGGTCCAAAAACGGCCTCCGCCCGGTTTTCAATTGCCTGAGTGAAGTGCTCAACCTGTGACCGGCGACGATCCACTTTGGCCTGAATGCTGTCCCATTCGCCCTCAAGGTGCTTTTGTTCAGCTGCCAGGAAGGCCGCAATGTTGTGGCGGTTGACCTTGCCGGTGATGCCGTATTGGTCCAGGCGATAGCCGAGGGTGTCGATACCATCGAGGGCGATGTTCAGCAATTTCTGAGTGTTCATGGACAGGCTCCGTGTTGGCAAATCTTCAGGGAAATCTATCCCCGCAAAGTAGCGCCAGAGCCTAGAGTGTACAACCTAATTCCCGCTTCTCGGCATTGCGGGCGCATCTGAACAAAAGGTAATTCGCCGGCCACGCTGTTGTAACCCCGGCCGTGCATAATAGAACCTGTAATATTTGAGGCGGGCGACCAACATGGCCCGCTTCGCTCTCCAGCACAGCGCTAGCCTTAACCCCGTTCTTACGGGGTTTTTTTCGTTAGGTCGCGCTGTTTTCTTCGTACCACACCTGATCAATCCACCAGATCTTTTCAGCCGCGGGTGTTCGCACAGACACCTCGTCGCCAGGCTCCTTTTTCAGGCACGCGCGGGCAATGGGCGCGTCGATGGACACGAAATCCTTGCGCTCGTATATTTCATCCGGGCCGACAATCCGAAAGGTCAGGGTTGTCTCGTCGTCTACTAGCCGGACCCAGGCGCCAAAAAAGACCCGGCCTTCCTGAACCTCGGAATAGTCCACAATCCGGACACTCTCCAGGCGTGTTCGGATGTAGCGAACACGTCGGTCGATTTCGCGCAGGCGGCGTTTGTTGTATTGGTAGTCCGCGTTCTCTGACCGGTCGCCAAGGCTGGCGGCCCAGGTTACTTTCCGGGTTACTTCCGGCCGCTCCGTGCGCCAGAGAAAATCCAGCTCCTGTTGCAGTTTGTCGAATCCGGCGCGGGTAATCAGGTTTGTTTTCATATCAAGATCGGCTATCAATAGAAGGGGCTCGGCGAGAGTATAACGTCTCAGATTGATCAGAGTAGTGCACCACGGACACATCTGAAAACACTTCTTAACCAACCGTTTATTGACGCGATGACCACCGATGCTAACCTTCGGAGGAATATCCCGGCATTTATTGGTATTCAGCGCAAACCCTTTTCGACAAGCCGACTATTGGTCGCGATGAATTGATACACTCTGAGCTAGCTTGCCGGACGTACAGAGAGTACGTCGATCGTGGTGAGGGTTCGATAATATGCACGTGGCCAGGGGCTGCCCTCAGGTGTTCTTAAAATTTCTCATGGTATTGCTGCTGTGGTCGTCTCTGGGGACGGCCAACGGTTCGGTGCGTTCCGAATACGAGGTAAAGGCAGCATTCCTCTACAACTTCACCCGATTTATCACCTGGTCCGAGCCTTCGGCGGAAGGGGATGAACTGATCATTTGTGTCTTTGGCAGAAATCCGTTTGGCGATGTGCTCCAACAATTGAATGGACGAGTGTCCCAGGGCCGGGCCCTGGAGCTGGATTACCCCACGTCACTTCAGGAGCTCGATCGCTGCCAGGTCCTGTTCGTAGGTAGTGGCAAAGCGCGGGACCTCGCTGCGATCACCGACTACGCTCATGCCCGGCAAATATTGACGATCAGTGAGATCCCCGGCTTTGTAGATGCAGGCGGGATCATCGGCTACGTCAAAGAAGGCAACGTTATCCGCTTCGAGATCAACCTCCTCGCAGCTCAGCAGTCCGGCCTCCAGATCAATTCCCGGTTGCTGGAGCTTGCCTTGCGGGTAATTCGATGAGCGAGCGCTGGCGCTGGGAATCTTGGCCCCTGCGAACCAAGCTCCTGTTGCTAACGGCCTCCATCAGTACCCTGGGTATTCTGCTCGTCTGTACCAGCCTGGTTGTGGTGGAAAATCGCACCTCCGAGGAACAACTCGAGTCCGAGCTTCATGTAATTGCGGGCATCCTGGCGGAGCAGTCGGCGGCCGCCCTATTGTTTGAAGACAGTCAGCAGCTCAATACCGTTATCTCGAGTTTGGATCAGATCGAGACCATCGAGCAGGTCTGTGTTTATAACGTCGCCGGGGAGGTCATGAGCGCCATGAATGGGGCTGGCTATGAGCCCTGTCCGAGCCTGGATGTCGAACCTGCTGTGGGGTTTGTGGGCGACTACTATCGCCTGCTTGAGCCCGTCATGCTGGATGGGGATATCGTTGGGCGGTTTTACCTGATGTCCCGGTTAGAGGTGCTTCGAGAACACATTTGGACCTTCATCGTCATATCGTTCAGCGTCGGGGTCGGGATTCAGGTGCTGTTGATCTGGGTGGCCTCGCGTCTGCAACGGTTGGTATCTGAGCCCATCGTTGAACTCTCGAATGCCGCCGACAGGATTTCCCATGAGCACGATTATTCCATTCGGGTGCCGGTCTATGGAAAAGACGAGCTGGGCAGTCTGGGCAGCACGTTTAACGAGATGATTGGCACTATCCAGCAGCAGAACCGGAAGATTCTGCAAAGTAAGGATGACTTGGAACGCACGGTTGCTGAGCGAACCTCCGAGCTGAGCTTGGCCAACCGGGAGTTGGAAGCGTTCAGTTTTTCGGTGTCCCATGATTTGCGTCAGCCGTTGAGAGCAATCGAAGGGTTCGGTCAGGCCCTTGAGGAGGATTGTCGGGATCAACTGAACGATATTGGCCTCGATTATCTGGGCAGAATCCGGGCCGCCACCGTAAGAATGGGGAGTCTGATTGATGGCATGCTGGTTCTTTCCCGGGTAAGTCGACAGGCCATGGAGGTGGAGCGCGTTAACCTGAGTATTATGCTTGGGGAAATCGTTCAGGAATTACAGGACACCACCGACGCTGTGCCGTCGGAGGTGACGATTCAGCCGAATATGCACGTGGTCGGCGATGAACGCATGTTACGCATTGCCTTTCAAAATCTCTTGGAAAACGCGTGGAAATACACCTCAAAAAACGAGAAACGAGCGATTGATGTGTCGGCGTGTGAAAAGTCCAACAGTATTACCATCGCATTGAAGGACAATGGGGTGGGGTTTGATATGAAGTATGTCGACAAGCTGTTTGTGGCTTTCAACCGTCTGCATACCCCGGCCCAGTTTTCCGGAACCGGTTTGGGGCTGGCCACCGTGGATCGGGTTGTACGGCGTCATTTTGGTCGGATATACGCCGAATCGACAGTCGACACCGGCGCCTGCTTCTATGTAGAGTTCCCCCGGCCAGAGCGTGGTCCAGAGTCAGGGTTGCAACATCAGGCAACCCGCCAGAATTGGAGAGAGTATGGCTAAGGGTGATTGTTCAATTCTGGTTGTTGAAGACAACCCCGATGACCAGATCCTGACGATGCGGGCGCTCCGTAAGGCGAGCAGTCACAGCCCCATTATTCTTCAGGAGGACGGCCAGTCCGCTCTGGATTTTCTCTTTGGTACCGAAAGCAGCAAATGTTCACCCCAGGTCGATTCAATTGGCGTGATTCTTCTGGATCTCAAGTTGCCGAAAGTCAGTGGTCTCGAGGTGCTGCGTCGTATCCGCTCGGCGCCCCAGACCGATTGGCTGCCGGTGGTCATGATGACGTCTACCGACGAGCCAAATGAGCTGCGTGAAGCCTATCGGCTGGGCGCCAATAGCTTCGTTACCAAGCAGATTGACTATAGTAAGTTCAGTGAGCAGATGTGTTTGCTGGCCCGTTATTGGTTAACCGTAAATCAAGTTCCTATGATCGGTTCATTCCGATCATCCAGAAAAGGTAGTGCTGGTGAGTGATATGAATGGCCGCCTTCGGGTGTTGCTGATTGAAGACTCTGAGGACGACACTTTCCTCCTGTTACGCGCTTTGAAAAAGGGAGGTATTGAGCCGTACTACAGAGTGGTGGACAGTGAGAGCGCGATGGAAGCCGCGCTCATGGAGGAAACCTGGGATATGGTGATTACTGACCATAGCTTGCCGGGTTTTACCTCCTTTCGGGTGCTCGAACTCAGTCGCCAGTATGCGCCGGAGTTACCAGTGATTATCGTGTCCGGATTGATTGGTGAAGATGTTGCCGTGAGTGCCATGAAGGCCGGCGCACAGGATTACATCATGAAGGACAATCTGAGTCGGTTGATTCCAGCGATTAATCGCGAGATGCGGGAAGTGTCTATCCGTCTGGCGAAAAAGCGCGCCGAATCGACGCTGGAACACATGGCCTACCACGACAGCCTGACCGATTTGGTCAATCGCCGTGAATTTGAGCGTCAGTTGGTTCAGTCGCTCCATGATTCCCGCAAGTCCGCCCGCGAATGCGTTCTGCTGTACCTGGATCTCGACCAATTCAAGATCATCAACGACACCTGCGGCCACATGGCCGGCGATGAACTTCTCAAACAGCTTTCGAAAGTACTCGGCCAGCGGCTTAGAACCTCTGACACCTTAGCGCGTTTAGGGGGTGACGAATTTGGGGTGCTGTTGCGGAACTGTGACGTGGTTGATGCCCGTAAGGTTGCCGAAAACCTGTGCAAAGAGGTCCGTGAGTACCGCTTTGTCTGGGAGGACAAGCCGTTCGCCGTCTCCCTTAGTGTCGGCATGGTTATCATGGGGAGTAATTACAAGACCGCCAGTGAACTGCTCAGCCACGCCGATCTGGCGTGCTACGCTGCCAAGGATCGTGGCCGGGACAATGTTCAGGTGTACGAGACCAGTGACCTGAACATGCAGCAGCGCCAGCGCGATATGCACTGGACCAGTCGCCTGCAAAGTGCCCTGCAAACCAACGATTTCTTCTTGTACCATCAGGAAATGATTTCCTTGCAGGAAGCCAGTGCAGACGGTTTCCGCACTGAGTTTCTGGTGAGATTGCGCGACGGTGATGATACTGTGCCCCCGGGTGCTTTTATTCCGGCCGCAGAGCGCTTCGGCCTGATGCCACGCATTGATCGCCGGGTTATTGAACTGGCTTTTGCCTACCTCGACCGCACGGGCTTAGGCCGGGAATCTACGGGCACCTTTTTCATCAACCTGTCTGGTAGCTCCCTGAGTGATGGAGAGCTTTTCCATTTCATCAACAGTAAGGTTCAGGAGTACTCCATCCTGCCGGCCCGGATCTGCTTTGAAATCACGGAAACGTCTGCCATTGCGCATTTAAACGATACGATTGGCTTTATCGAGCGAGCCCGACACGAAGGCTTCGAGTTTGCCCTCGACGATTTTGGCACCGGAATGAGTTCCTTCACCTATCTAAAGGCTCTGCCTATTGATTACCTGAAGGTTGATGGGGGCTTTATTCAGAATTTACTCGATGACCCGATCGATATGGGGATCGTTGACGCCTGCAACCGTATTGGCCACGCCGCCGGATTGAAAACCATCGCCGAATTTGTCGAAAGTGACGAAGTGAAGGACTGCCTCATCAAACTCGGCTTCGATTATGCTCAGGGTTATGGGATTAAGATGCCGGTCCCCCTGAACAAGTAGCTCGAAACAAAGCAAGAAGACTTGTTCGCCCTCTACAGTTTAAAGACTAGCCTATGCCTGATTGCGGTGATTTGATTCTGCGTTACCTTGAGCGCCTGGGTGTGGCGTATGTCTTCGGTGTGCCCGGGGGCAGCATAGAGCCGTTGTACAACGCGCTCGCACGGAGTGAGCGCCAGGGCGGCATTCGGTCGGTAACCGCCCGCCATGAGACCGGCGCCGCCTTTATGGCCGATGGCTATGCCCGGGAGACGGGCCAGATTGGTGTCTGCTGTGCCACGGCGGGCCCCGGCGCGACCAATTTGCTTACCGGGGTGGCGAACGCCTACGCCGACAACATCCCCATGCTGGTGATAACAGCACAGACGTCACTGAACCGGTTCGGCCAGGGCGCCTTCCAGGAATCCTCCTGTACCGGCATCAATACTGTGGATATGTTTGCCAGCTGTACCCGGTACAACACACTGGTCTCGCATCCTGATCAGTTGGAATCCAAACTGCTGCACGCCTTAAGTCATGCGTTTGGCCAACAGCCAGGGCCCGTGCATCTGGCCATTCCCTTGGATGTAATGCGGCATACCATTCAAGGCGCCTCAATGGCGTTGGGCCTGAGCGCCTTCATCCCTAATGAAGTGGTGCCGGATTCAGGCTCGGTTCAGCGGGTGGTCAGTGATCTCACCGATGTCATGCAGGCGACTATCGTGCTGGGTGAAGATGCCATCCACTCGGCAGACCAATGGATACAATTAGCGGAGCTGCGGCAGTGGAATCTGGTGACCACACCCCGCGGCAAAGGCCTGGTGAACAGTTTTCACCCACAATACCGGGGCGTTTTCGGTTTTGCCGGCCACCAATGCGCAACCGAGGCGCTGAAACCTGAAAATGCGGACAGGGTGATCATGGTTGGTGCTGCCCTCGATGAGGTCTCCACTGGCGGCTGGAGTCCCGATGGCCTGCTGTCCGCACGCCTGATCCACCTGTCCAGAAACCCGGGGCACCTGACCCGGGCAACCATGGCGGGGCATGTGGTGTTGGGCGAGCCCAGGCATGTTGTTGAAGCGCTTTTAGAAGATCTGGGTGGGGTGCAGGGTAATGTCAGCGCGACCAAGTGGGATGCTTTCGATGGCGTTCCAGCGTTTGTCGAAGGCCGTTTTCGGGCAAGCTGCTTCGACACCTCGGGCCCGGTAAAGCCGCAAGCGCTCATAACCTATTTGAGCAAAGCCTGTCCTGAAACAACACGGGCGCTGTTCGATACCGGCAACAGCTTTTTGTGGGGCATCCACCATTGGAATGTTGGGCAGCCTGGACGGCATTTACCGTCCAGAAACCTGTTCCACATTGGGATCGGCTTCGCGTCGATGGGCTGGTCAATTGGGGCTTCTGTCGGTATTGCCATGGCAGCGGGCGATGCCCCGGTTCTGTGTGTGACTGGCGATGGCAGCTACCTGATGTCGGGCCAGGAACTCACCACCGCGGCCCAGGAGAATTGCAACGTGCTGATGGTGGTACTGAACGATTCATCGTTGGGCATGATTCGTCATGGCCAGGCACTGGGAGGTGCAGAGTCGATCGCCAATGAATTGCCCCGCGTCGATTATGCCAAGCTGGCGGAGGCCATTGGTGTGGAATCTTACCGGATTGCGACTCTGGAAGACCTTCATGAGCTTGATCTGGCGTCGATTATGGCGCGTCCCGGCCCGTGCTTGCTCGATGTCCTGGTTGATGGGGATGAAGTGCCGCCCATGGGCGCGCGGATGAAAGTACTCAAAGAGACTGAATAAGCGGGATCAGCATGGCAAAAGAGTATCAGTACCACTCCAATATCTGGCTGGAAGAGCCGGAACCATCCAATCCATTTGCCGCCAAGGCCTGTTTTTGCAGCGGCTACGACGTGCACAACGATGTTATTCCCAACGCCGGCTGGTTTGAATACCTGCTGTTATTGTTCAAGGGAGAGCAGCCGAAAAAGCAGGATACTGCACTGCTGGAGAAGCTGGCGATGGTGCTGGCCAATCCCGGCCCGCGCGAGGCTAGTGTCCGGGCCGCCATGAACGCCGGTGTTGCTCAAACCAACCATAGCTCTGCACTCATGGCAGCTTTGGCGGTTGGTGCCGGTCAGTACGGTGGTGCCCAGGAGCTCTCAATCTGTATAACGCTCTGGCAGGAGTGCCAGTTCGACATTACCCGATGGCAGGAGCGGTTACTGAACCCCAGTAACGACGAGCGCGCCGACATCTGGTTGCCCATGGAGCATGCGCCCGGTTTCGATCCCAATGGTGAGCAAACCCCGACACCTATCCTGCAATCCCTGGAACTGCTGGCTGGCTTGGCGCCGGCCAATGGCGCATTGGCCTGGCTAAAAGCCAACCGGCAGGCTCTGGAGCTGCATGTTGGCTATCCGCTGGCCATGAGTGGGCTTGCGGCTGCGGCACTGGTGGATTTGGGGATGGACGAGGATCAGGGCAGCATGCTGTACCTGATGCTCAGACTTCCCGGCGCAGCGGTGCACGCCCTGGAGCAAAAGCAGGTGGGATGGAAAAACTTTCCGTTCTACGGCCCAGCGATCGAACTTGAAAAAGATGCGTTTCCGGAAAGCAAGGATCGGAAGGGGGAGCACAAATGAGTCACAAGCATCTGCTGGAAACCGAGAAGCATTGGTTAACCCGCAAGGGTAAAGCTTTTCTGTCGGATCGAGTGATCCTGCACAGTAAGGATCTTCATCAGGATCTTGGCGACTACGAGTGGATGCGGGTGTTCCTGTACTCCATTCTGGAGCGCGACGTTGAAGAGAACGTAGCCAAATTGCTCAACACCTTTTGGGTGTGCACCGGATACCCGGATGCCTCAATCTGGCCGAACCATGTAACGGCTCTGGCGGCGACCGTGCGCTCGACACCCTCACTGTCGTTGATGGCGGGGATGAGTGTCTCTGAAGCTTCGATATACGGTCGACGCCCTGAGGTCCGGGCCCTGGATTTTTTCTACCGGGCAGGGCAGCACTGCGACGCAGGAGGCGACCTCATTGAGTTTGTCGAGAATGAGAAAGCCGCAGGCCGAACGTTATATGGCTACGGGCGCCCGCTGGCTAATTCCGATGAGCGGGTTCCGTTTATGCTGGCGAAGGCGAAGGAGTTTGGACTGGATGGCGGCCGCCACCTTCAAATAGCCCTGGATGTATACGCCTATCTGAACGAGACCTACGGCTTTTCAATGAATGTTGCCGCCATTCATGCCGGGCTCGCAGCCGATGTGGGATTAAACTGTCAGGAGTATCAGTTATTCATGACCCCCTGCTTCATATCCGGCATGATTCCCTGTTACCAGGATGCCCGGGATCGGCCAGAGGGCAGCTTTTTTCCGGTTCGCTGCACCAACATTGTTTATAACGGCCCGGCAAAACGGAAGTGGGGCAATTAGAATTGGTACTGGGCCTCAACGTAGGCCGATCGTCCCGCCATTGGGAAGTCGCCAGGGATTGCAGGCCTTGGGTCCGAGTACGGGCTGGGGTCACGGACATCCGCATTAAATGCATTTCGGACCGATACTGCGATATCAAGGCCACGCCACAGCCCGTGAGTGCGGGCTGTGAAATCCACGGTGGTGTAATCGTCCACCGGTTCCCGCGAATCTGCAGCTGTCCGTTTTTGCTCTCCGACATAGTTGAGTTGAGTGTTAAGGGCCCACGTCGGTACAACTCGCCATTCGATGCGGGCGTAGGCTTGGTGAGTAGGGGCTTCGCCGACTGACCGATTGCTTTCCTGATCTTCAGCCCTCTGGTAAGCGTAGTTTGCGCTTAGATTCAGGTTGCCTAGGGCTTGATAGGTCGCTTCCAATTCGCCGCCATGGCCTTTGCGTTTGCCCGAGTTCTGGTACTGGCTGGCTACCGGGCCAGAAACAGGTTCGGCGTTAATCAGGTCGTCAATTTCGTAGTAGAAAACGTTCACGCCCAAGAACAAGCGGGGGCTTGCCTGGTAGGCGAGAGCCAACTCAACGGTATCAATGGTTTCCGGATCCAAATCGTCGTTACCCGCCAAAACCGGGTTGTTGGCGGCATATTGCTCGTTCAGGGACGGCGCGCGAAATGCCCTGCCATAAAGGAGTTTGGTGGTAACGCTGTCCGTGGTGGCCCAGATCAGCGCCGCACGTGGGTTTACGGTTTCTCCAAAGTCCGCATAGTAATCGTAGCGAAGCCCGCTCACCAGCTGCCAGTTTTGGGCAAATTGCCACTCGTCCTGCACAAAGGCGTAGTAGTTTTTCCGGTCTTCCTCTGGCATCCAAACCTGATTTGGATCATCTGAGACGTCGACCACTTCACCCTTCGGGCTGAAATCCGTATTGAAGTTTTTCCGTTCGGAAACCTCGTAAAGGTCTGCCCAAAAGGCACCAATGCCAGCGAGGATGCGGTGGTCTTTCACATTTTTGTAGATGGAATTCAGGTCCAACCGGACTTGACGCTCTTTATAGCCAGGGCTGCCCAGAAATCCATCCGGAAAGGCGCCGTTAAAAGCCCCCGGAGGAAAAAGGGCCAAGTTGTTTTCCGGTTCTTGGGTAAAGTTGAAGTAGCTGATGCGAGACTCAACATCCAGTCCATCAACGATCGCCAGCCAGCGGTAGCTGTAATCGACGTTGATTCGTTGGGATTCGTAGCGTCCATCTGGATCCAGGGCCTGTGCAAGACCCGCTCCGGTGCCCAGGTTTCTCCTGTCTTGTAGACCAGCCCTGAAGTCCCAGCGATCTCCGTTAATTTCCAGTCGGGCTTCAAACTGATCTACGGAGGTGTTTACCGGGCCAGGAGCTAAAGAGGCTGAGGTGCCGAAGTCTTCATCAGAATTGGTCTGGGCATCGCGGTCAATGGTTCGGCGCCAGCCATCGGTGCTTTGCTGTTCAAGGACAAGGCTGATGTCGGTGTTGTTCCAATCGGTGGCGGCCTCAACCCAGGCGCCCTTGGTGTCAAAGCTACCAGCCCGGGCACCCGTCACCACGCCATCAATGTCCTGGGCGTTCTTGGTGATGATGTTGATGACTCCGGCATAGGCGTCGGCGCCATAAAGGGCTGAGCCTGGCCCGCGAATCACCTCGATGCGACGAATAGCCTTGACCGGCATACCGCCCCATACGTTGCCGCGATTGCCGAACATTGCGGTTGTAGTGGGGATGCCATTGATCAACAGAAGCGCCTGGGGATTGGAGCTGGTGGTAATGCCTCGGAAGATGTATTTGGGGGCGAAGACCTGATCCGAACGATTTACGTGCAGTCCGGGCACGGTTTCCAGAATCTGATCCAGCTCCGTTGCGCCCATTGCAGCAATATCCTCGGCGCTGATAACGGAAGTAATCGCAGCGGCTTTGTCCAGCGGTGTTGCCGAACCGGAGGCAATCGAAACCACTCGAATTTGGCCCAGCTCTTCCAGGGAAATGTCCCAGAAAGGGTCTTCATCCGGGTTGGCGGAAACGGACGCAGAGCCGACCGTGCAGACCAACGCCGATACCCCGAGGTAGCGCCGGGCTTTGGTTTTGAATATAGATGGACCTCTTGGGTGGGGCATGACCGAGCCTCAGCGCTACGACGAATCTGGATGGAACTGCTGATGCAATTCTTCTGTTGTTGGCAACAGCCAGGTCCACGGAACAGCCGGAGGTTTGGGTAGAACCCATGGCCGGGCATAGAGAATTGCTGGCTAAACCGCAGTTTAGTCCCATTTAGGGTCGAAGCAAACTGACACCAAGGATTTGATCTGATTCATTTTGTTACACAGTTTGTCTTGGCCTCATGAAACGTATCCGGACAGCGAAAAGCGTCACAAATCCGTCGAATGGGCGCGCGGGAAACCACTTCAAGCTATAAACTGATCAAAAAACGTCACACCGTTTCAAGGTGACTGAAACAGTCGGGGTAGAGAGCATGGATAGGTGCACGGAAATTGGGGCAGTCAGGAGCTTGGCCGCGCGGTCGCAGTTTGTCGCGTGGGGGCTGGCTGTATTTGCCATACCGATGAGTGTTGGCGCCGAGAGTCTGGCCGTTGATGACGCCTTTGAATACGAAGAGCGTTCCACCATCGAGAACATCCCACTGCGCTCCATCGAAGAAGACGTGCTTGCCAACACCGTGATTGAGGGTGGGCTGGCGGCCCCCGCTGCCGGTGTTCCGGTAAAGCCGGCGACCGACGACGATTTTTACCTCGATCCGCTAGCCTTGCAGCCTCGGGACAGCCGAGCCGACCTGGGGCGTTCTGAAATTCCCGTAGAGATCCGCTTCAGCAACCCGAAATCCATCCCCGGGCAAATCCACGGCAATAATTACAGCATTCGCCCACCGGCAAACCGTAGCTACGATGCTCTGAATATCAACATGACTGAGCGCTGAGTCGCGCGGTCTCAGGCTGCGGCGGTATCGCTGATTTCTGTTTTACCCAATACGTCCTGATAGAAAAAGGTCAGCGCCTGGCTTGCCTGGTTCAGTCGTGCTCGCGACACCTGAATACGGTCACTGAGATAGGCGAGAAACTGCTGGCGGTCTTCGCCGGCCAGGGTTTCCGGATCTTTCAGATCGTGGAAAAGCACGAAGCGGGTAATCCAGTGCAGGTAGGTTTGCTCTGCACGCTGGTGTAGGTCCTGTTCGCGAATAGCGCTTTTGACGCGGCCAATCAGGCCCGGTTGAGATTGTTCAAGTGCCTCGGTGACATCCATGAGTAACTGCATCCAGTGGGTTGTTGTTATTAGAATGCGCGCATCTTATGACAATCGTTTGAACGTCGCAAAATTTCTTCTAAGAAAAAATAATCCCGGTCGAATCGACCGGGATTGGGGGCAGGCGGCGGGAGTTATTTCAGGGCGTTCAGCTTATCAATGTAATGCTGCATGGCTTCTTCGCTGGGGGTGCCTTTCAGCTTGTCCCACGCGTCGAACTTGGCGCGCGCCACAAAGTCCATCATGCCCGGGCGCTTGCCGGAAACGTCGCCTTCAGTGGCCTGCTTGTAAAGGGCGTAGAACTCAAGCTTCATCTCGTTCGAAGGCTGAAAATCGCCTTCGGCGTTCTGGATGTAGTTCACCGCTTCGTCAAACTGGGTTTTCAGGTCGCTCATCTCAATCTCCTTGTGGGTAAGCATTGGCTGTAAAAAGAGTTCGGCCGAGTATAGCCACCGCACGGGCCAACGTCATTGGCCAAACGTTCCTTTCCTCCGACGAATGGGGTATTGTCCCCAGCCAAAAATTTCGTTAAAGGGAATGTCGTTTATGGCCAGTGTCAACAAGTTGTCCGGAATCGTCAGTAAAATCAATCGCCTGCCTGATTTCGCCCGATCCAGGGCCCTAACCCTGTTTTTTGGCAAAGTGGTGCCCTTCACCGGCACAACGGGTATTCGCATTGAAGCCCTCGACCACGAGCGCTGCGTTATCAGTCTTGCCAACAAGCGCCGGGTTCAGAACCACATCGGCGGCGTGCACGCGGTTGCATCGCTGGTGCTGGCCGAGTCAGCGACCGGCTTTCTCGTTGGCCTGAACGTGCCAGACGACAAGGTACCCGTAATCAAGACCGCCCATGCCGAGTACACTCGCCGCGCCAAAGGCGACATGACCGTGCAAGCGCACCTCACCGACGAGCAGCGTGAGCGTATGCGCACCGAGGAAAAGGGCGATGTGTCCGTGCCGGTTACCATCAACGACAGCGAAGGCAAAGAGCCGATCGAAATTGAGATGGTCTGGGCCTGGACACCAAAGCGTCGTTGAGGCTGAAAAGCATGTAGCCCGGTAAAACTTTGCCCGGGCTCACATTCTGGCCACTTTTTGCTTGAGTACGAAAAATACCCTGTGTAGAGTCCGCTGCGTTGCGTGCCAGGAAGGCGCGTACAAGGGATTGAACAACTGCAAATGATTTGCACAGGGAGCAAGCGCATGTCTTCAAAAGACGGATCCGTCGCGCCTAAAGAGCGCATCAATATCAAGTATGTCCCCGCTACCGGAGACCAGCAGGCTGAAACCGAGCTTCCGCTGAAGATGTTCGTGGTTGGCGATTTCAAGGGCCACGCTGAAGAAACCCCCATCGAAGAACGCAAAGCCATTTCCGTCGACAAGAACAACTTCCGTTCTGTCATGAAGGAGTCCGGGCTTAGCATCTCCACCACTGTCACTAACAGACTGGAAGAAAACGCCGACGAACTGCCGGTGAATCTCGACATCCAGACCCTGGACGATTTCTCCCCCGATAACATTGCCCGCCAGGTACCCGAGCTCCGCAAGTTGGTTGAGTTGCGTGAAGCATTGGTTGCGCTCAAGGGGCCTCTGGGTAATGTGCCGTCGTTCCGCTCCAAGATGCAGGAGTTGTTGGACAACGAGCAGGCCCGGGACAAGTTGCTGGCCGAACTGGAACTGGCAACTGACCAGTAACCCCTATCACCGCGGGAGTGCGGTGTAAAAACCCCAATTTATCAATTACGTACTGAAGGGATGTGGTATGTCTGATACTGCTGTGCAGCAATCTGCTGCCTCCGACTCCGTTGCAGCCGAGTCCGTTACAGAGGGATCCTTGCTGGATCAGGTGATGGCCAACAGCCGCATGGCCCCGGCCGATGAAGGCTACGACGTGGCTCGCCGAGGCGTGGCGACGTTCATCGCCAACCTTCTGAAGAGCGACGAAAAAGGTCAGCCGGTCAATAAGGCGCTGGTGGACCAGATGGTGGTGGAACTGGACCGCAAGATCAGCGCCCAGATGGATGAAATTCTCCATGCGCCCAAGCTGCAGGAGCTGGAATCATCCTGGCGTGGTCTGAAGCTGATGGTCGACCGCACCGACTTCCGGGAGAACATCAAGGTGGACGTTCTTCACGCCACCAAAGCCGAGCTGTTGGAAGACTTCGAGTTCGCTCCGGATGTCACCCAGAGCGGTTTCTACAAACATATCTACGCCACTGAATACGGCCAGTTTGGCGGTGAGCCGGTGGGTGCGGTTATTGGCAACTACGCGTTTACGCCGTCCACACCGGACATCAAGCTGTTGCAGTATGTGTCCTCGGTGGGCGCCATGGCCCATGCGCCATTCCTTTCCTCGGTAGGCCCGTCCTTCTTCGGGGTCGACAGTTATCAGGAGCTGCCGGCCATCAAGGAACTGAAGGCCGTGTTCGAGGGCCCGAAGTACGCCAAGTGGCGTTCCCTGCGAGAATCCGAAGATGCCCGTTACCTGGGGCTGGCTTCACCTCGTTTCCTGCTGCGCGTGCCCTACGACCCATCGGAAAACCCGGTTCGCAGCTTTAACTACAAGGAAGAGGTCTCCGGTGACCATGAGCACTACCTGTGGGGCAACACCGCTTACCTGCTGGCAACGCGTCTGACTGAGAGCTTCGCTAACTACCGCTGGTGCCCAAACATCATCGGACCGCAGAGTGGCGGTGCGGTTGAAGATCTGCCGGTGCACCTGTTTGAGTCTTTTGGACAGCTGGAATCCAAGATTCCGACCGAGGTTCTGATTACCGACCGGCGCGAATACGAAATGGCGGATGAAGGCTTCATCGCGCTGACCATGCGCAAGGGCAGCGACAACGCCGCCTTCTTCTCGGCCAACTCGGTGCAGAAGCCCAAGCAGTTCCCGAACACCAAGGAAGGCAAGGAGGCGGAGACCAACTACAAGCTGGGTACCCAGCTGCCGTACATGATGATCGTCAACCGCCTGGCGCACTACATCAAAGTGCTCCAGCGCGAGCAGATCGGGTCGTGGAAAGAGCGTCAGGATCTGGAGCGGGAGCTTAACACCTGGATTCGTCAGTACGTCGCCGACCAGGAAAACCCGCCGGCGGAGGTCCGTAGCCGACGCCCGCTGCGCGCCGCCCAGGTGACTGTCTCTGACGTAGAAGGCGATCCGGGCTGGTATCAGGTGTCGCTGGCCGTTCGGCCGCACTTCAAATACATGGGGGCCAATTTCGAGCTGTCGTTGGTAGGCCGACTGGACAAGGATTAATCCGGTGTTTCGCAGTGCCAAGGCTGATCCCGTGACCGGCCACCGTGGCAGCCTGTTTGAGCGACTCGAGCAGGCTGGCGCACCGGCGGGGCAGGGAATGGCGGAAGTCACTCATGTGGTGGAATCCATCAAACGGCATCTGGTTCGGCTGCTGAATGCCCATCCGGGCAACAGTGCCACCGTTCCTGATCTGGGGTTGCTGGATTTCAACGACGCCACTTTGGGAACCCACGATCTCAGTATTCAGGTTCGCAGCGCTATCCGGAACTGTATTGAAAAATACGAGCCCAGAGTGAAGCGGGTGGATGTCGTGACCCTGCCGCAGGGATCCGACCTATTGCAGCTGCGATTCCAGGTAACGGTGTACCTGAATGTGGGGGCTGAAGCCGAGAAGACGACCATCGATTTGTTATTGGATGACAAGCGTTACTACCGGGTGGTGTAACGAACACGGACGTTAGGGTAGGCCGGAATCCGGCCTACCCAGGCCCTCGATTGGTGCAGTGGTGTTATGAAGTTGAACCGATTTTACCGAGACGAACTGAGCTTTTTGCGGCTGCAGGGCCGGGAATTTGCAGATGCACACCCGCAATTGACCCGGTTTCTGTCCGAGCAGAGCACAGATCCGGACGTGGAGCGCCTGCTGGAAGGCTTCGCTTTCCTGACCGGGAAACTGCGCGAGAAGGTTGAGGACGAATTTCCGGAGTTGACCCACTCGCTGTTGAACATGTTGTGGCCCAATTACCTTCGGCCGGTGCCCAGTTGCACCATCATGCGCTTTGATCCGCAACTCCATGCGATCAGTGAACGCCAGCGCATTGACCGCGCTACCGAGATTAAAAGTCGGCCCCTGGGCGAGGCCAACCGCCAGACCCAATGCCGGTTTCGGACCTGTCGCGACGTCGATTTGTTTCCGGTCAGTGTGGCCGGAGCTTATGCCGAACATTCCCGGGAAGTGTCGTCTGTGACGCTGGACCTGGCCGTGCACACCGACCAGCCGCTCAATGCCGTGGGCCTGAACACCTTGCGCTTCTATCTTGGCGGCGACGATCACACCGCGGAAACACTGTATCTGTGGCTCAACCATTACCTGACCCGCGTCGAGTTGAAGGTGGGGGAGGCCAGTTACAGCTTGCCGCCCTCACTGCTGCAGCCAGTGGGTTTTGCCAGTGACGAGGCTCTACTGCCGTACCCCAAGAACGCCTACCCGGGTTACCGCATCCTGCAGGAGTATCTGAGTTTTCCGGAGGCTTTCCGGTTTGTGGATGTTTGTGGCCTGGCCGCGCGCCTGCCGGCGGTGCAGGCGGACGAGATCAGCCTGCAGTTCCACTTCAGCCGGATCTTGCCGCCGGATGCCAAGGTCCGGGCGGAAAGCCTGCAGCTGTACTGTACGCCTGCGGTCAATCTGTTCAGCCACGAGGGTGAGCCGGTTGACCTGAGTGGGCGCCAAACGGAATACCGGATTTTGCCCTCCAGTCGATCTCCCGAGCACTTCGAAGTGTTTTCCGTCGCCCAGGTCGAGGGTTGGCTGGAAGGCCGGTCCGGCCGGGGTGAACCGCGGATCTACACGCCGTTCGAAAGCTTTCAGCACGAAGTGGAGCGGGACCGTGGCCGGACCGCCCTGTATTACCGGCTTCGGACCCGGGAGAGTGTCCGGGGTGATGGCTTTGATCACTATATTGCCTTCGTGCGCGGTGACGAATCCGAATGTCTGAGCCGTCAGGAAGCGGTCTCGCTGACCCTGACCTGCACCAACCGGCAGCTGCCGGAGCAATTGGCAATCGGTGACGTCTGCATGGCCACTGAAACA
>Ga0207899_1000140_pt1 | contig 33923 bp, 29 predicted proteins | sample MalvirmetaMSP134_FD_184235 | JGI IMG/M metagenome (GOLD analysis project Ga0207899, IMG submission 184235) | Marine viral communities from the Deep Pacific Ocean - MSP-134 (SPAdes) | ecosystem: Environmental > Aquatic > Marine > Oceanic | place: Pacific Ocean | collected 2011-06-28
CGCTGCTGCAAGTGGTGGAAGAGGGCGTTAGCGAAGAGCGTCTGGAAGCAATCCTGCATCAGTTGGAATTGCACCAGCGCGAGATTGCCGGCGACCAGTTCCCGTACGGGCTGCAATTGATCATGACCGCCATCTCACCGATGGTGCACGGCGGCGATCCGGTGGAACTGCTGGATCTGGAGCCGGTGTTGGCAACCCTGCGTGAGAAGATTCGCGATCCGCAGTATGTGCCCAGTCTTATCCGCAAGATGCTGCTGGAAAATCCGCACCGGGTCACCTTGACCCTGCGCCCGGACGAGAAGCTCGAAGGGCATCGCCAGCAGGCCATCAGTGAGGCCCTGGCCCGTCGCAAGGCCGAGCTGACCGACGACGAAGTGAAGCAGATTGTCGATCGTGCCCAGGCGCTGGAAGAGCGCCAGATGCGCAAGGACGACGACTCCATTCTGCCGAAGGTGGATCTCACTGACGTGCCGTTGCAGATGCCGGAGCCAGAATCCCAGTACGACGGCGAGATCGCTGCCACAATTTTTGCCCGGGGCACCAATGGCCTGGTGTATGAGCAGGTAGTGGTGCCGGTACCGGAACTGACCGAAGAAGAGCTGTTGTTGGTGCCGTATTACACGTCACTGATTTCGGAAGTAGGGTGTGGTGATCTGGATTATCTGCAGATGCAGGATCGTATTTCTGCCGAATCCGGCGGTATTGGTGCCTCGTTCAATGCCAAGGGCGGTATCGACAACGTTCAGGACCTGTCTGGTTACCTGGTGTTCAATGGCAAGGCCCTGGCTCGAAACCGTAGCGAGCTCACTCGTCTGTTGCGCGATGTGTACACCAGTGCCCGTTTTGATGAAACCGAGCGGGTTCGTGAGATAGTCGCCCAGATTCGGGCCCGCCGTGAACAGGCGGTGACTGGTAGCGGTCACGCCCTTGCTATGGGCGCGGCATCCCAGGGCATGGGGCCAGGAGCCTGGCTGTCGTTCCGGCTTGGTGGTCTTGCCGGTATTCGCGGTACCAAACAGCTGGATCAGGCCTTAAAAGATCCGAAAGAGCTGTCCGCGTTCTGCGACAAGCTGGCGGCGCTGCACGACAAGATTCGCAATCAGGGCCGTGAATTCCTGGTGATTGGCGAAGAAGCCCAATTGCCGGCCATGGTCGACGATTTGAAGTCCTGCTGGCAGGGCGAGGCGGGCACCGAGTCATCCAAATGGACGATGGAGCCGGTCGACTACACCACCCGTGAGGCGTGGCTGACCTCCACCCAGGTCAACTTCTGCGCCAAGGCCTATCGTACTGTGCCGGTGGACCATCCCGATGCTGCCGCGTTGACGGTACTGGGTGGCTTCCTGCGCAATGGCTACCTGCATCGCGCTATTCGTGAGAAAGGCGGTGCATATGGCGGTGGTGCCGGTCAGGACAGCGTAAACGGCACCTTCCGATTCTTCTCGTACCGGGATCCGCGCCTGGCGGAGACTCTGGACGATTTTGACAAGTCCCTCGAGTGGCTGCAGGAAGCGGATCACGACGCGCAGGAACTGGAAGAGTCCATCCTCGGTGTTATTGGCCAGTTGGATCGCCCACGCTCTCCGGCGGGTGCGGCGCGTCATGCCTTCCATAACAAGCTGTTTGGTCGTAGCCCGGAGCAGCGCGCCCGGTTCCGTGAGCGGGTGCTGGCGGTCACGCTGGACGACATCAAGCGTGTGGCCGCCACCTGGCTGGTGCCGGCGAATGCCAGCACAGCCGTGGTGACCAGCCCGGACAACCGCGATGTGGCGGAACAGCTGGGACTGGCGATTGAGGAAATGTAAATCGCCGCTGGTGGGTTAAGCTTGCACAACGAAAAAAGAGGGCCTTCGGGTCCTCTTTTTTTATGGTGCAGGTTTGTGTGCGCGATCCTCAGCGGTTGCGCTTCAGCCCCGTGGTCACCATGATCCGGGTCGAGATCTCCTCAACCGAGTAGGCGGTGGTGTTGAGGTAGGGGATTCGCTCGCGCCGGTACATCAGCTCGATTTCCTCGATTTCGTGCATGCACTGTTTCATGGAGGAGTACCGGGAGTTCGGACGACGCTCGTTTCGAATCGTCGCCAGGCGCTCCGGCTCAATGGTCAGGCCGAAGATTTTCTCCTTGTGGGGTCGCAGGGCCGAAGGCAACAACTGGTCTGACAGGTCCTCTTCGGTGATCGGGTAGTTCGCCGCCTTGACCCCGTATTGCAGTGCCAGATAGAGACAGGTTGGGGTTTTGCCGCTTCGGGAGGCACCCACCAGGATCAGGTCCGCTTCGTCGTAGTGCCGGATGCGCGCGCCATCGTCGTTGTCGAGGGCAAAGTTCACCGCGTTGATGCGGCGCTCGTAACTGCCTTCGTTGTTGATGGAGTGCGACTTGCCCACGGTGTAGGACGACGAGGACTGCAGTTCCTGCTCCAGTGGATTGAGGAAGGTGCCGAAGATGTCGATCATGAATCCTTCCGCGGTGGCGATGATTTCCCGGATGTCGCGATTCACGATGGTATCGAACACCAGCGGCCGGGCACCGTCGATTTCCGCCGCCCTGTTAATGCGGGTGACCATCTCGGTGGCCTTTTCCTCATCGTCGATGTAAGGCACAGTCACGCGCTCGAAATCGATTTTCTCAAACTGGGCCAAAAGGCTGTGGCCGAGCGCCTCGGCGGTGAGGCCGGTGCCATCGGAAATAAAGAAAGCAGTACGTTTCATGGTGTCTCGTCCGGTTCCGTATTTGGCGGGTTCCCTAGGTAATTGCCGCAGGTTACAGTATCATACACGCCAAGTTCGAGACTCCGCAGTGGATATTGCCTGCTTTTACCGCTAGATACCGCTGGCCCGGTTATGCTCTTTGCTTTACAGACTCAAGGGAGACGTGCTTTGGAAGATTACATTATCTGGTTTGATCACCTGGGAATGTCGGATGTTGACCGGGTGGGTGGCAAAAACGCCTCTCTCGGTGAAATGATCAGTAATCTAGCCAACGCAGGCGTGACCGTGCCCGGTGGTTTCGCCACAACCGCACACGCCTACCGTGAATTCCTGGCCACTGACGGCCTGAAGGACAAGATCGACAACGCCCTGGATGCGTTGGACGTGAACGATGTGAACGAACTGGCCCGCGTGGGTGCCCAGATTCGTCAGTGGATTATCGATACCGATTTCCCGGATGTGCTGGAAAAATCCCTGGCGGACGCCTTTGCCAGCCTCCAGGCCGGCAATGACAACATGGCGGTTGCGGTGCGTTCTTCTGCCACCGCCGAAGACCTGCCCGATGCCTCCTTTGCCGGCCAACAGGAAACTTTCCTGAACGTGGTTGGCCTGCAGCAGGTACGCACCTCCGTGAAGGAAGTGTTTGCCTCCCTGTTTAACGACCGCGCCATTTCCTACCGCGTCCACCACGGCTTTGATCATAAGCTGGTGGCACTGTCCGCCGGTATCCAGAAAATGGTGCGCAGTGAAACCGCCGCCAGTGGCGTTATGTTTACCCTGGACACCGAATCCGGCTTCCGCGATGTGGTCTTTGTGACGGCCTCCTACGGCCTGGGCGAGACCGTGGTGCAGGGCGCCGTTAACCCGGACGAATTCTACGTTCACAAGCCGACTCTGGAAGGCAGCCGGCCGGCAGTACTGCGCCGCAACCTCGGCAGCAAGGCCATCAAGATGGTCTACAACACCGCTGCGGACACGGGCGAGTTCGTCGAAACCGTCAAGGTAGAGCAGGAAGACCGCAACCGCTTCTGCATCACCGACGCGGAAGTTGAAGAGCTGGCCAAGCAGGCCATGATCATCGAGAAGCACTATCAGCGCCCGATGGACATTGAGTGGGCAAAAGACGGCGACGACGGCCGGATTTACATCGTGCAGGCCCGCCCGGAAACGGTGAAGAGCCGCGCCTCCGCCAACGTCATGGAGCGCTATTTGCTGAACGAAACCGGCAAGGTGCTGGTGGAAGGCCGCAGTATCGGCCACAAGATCGGCAGCGGCCCGGTGAAGATCATTACCAGCATCAAAGAGATGGATCGTGTGCAGGCCGGTGACGTGCTGGTTACCGACATGACCGACCCGGATTGGGAGCCGGTCATGAAGCGCGCGGCAGCGATTGTCACCGATCGCGGTGGCCGTACCTGCCACGCGGCGATTATCGCCCGGGAGCTGGGTATTCCGGCCGTGGTTGGCTGTGGCGATGCCACCGAGCTGCTGAAGGACGGTCAGGAAGTGACCGTCTCCTGCGCCGAGGGCGATACCGGCATGATCTACGAGGGCGCGTTGGACTTCGAGCTGCGTGAGAACACCGTAGACTCCATGCCCAACATTCCGTTCAAGATCATGATGAACGTGGGCAACCCGGACCGCGCCTTTGACTTCCAGTCGCTGCCGAACGAAGGCGTGGGCCTGGCCCGGCTTGAGTTCATCATCAACCGCATGATTGGCGTGCATCCCAAGGCGTTGCTGAACTTTGACGGCTTGCCTCGCGACATCAAGCAGACCGTTGAGAAGCGTATTTCCGGTTACAGCTCGCCGGTCGATTTTTACGTCGATAAGCTGGTTGAGGGTATCTCCACCCTGGCAGCCGCTTTTGCGCCCAAGAAAGTGATCGTGCGCCTGTCGGACTTCAAATCCAATGAGTACGCCAACCTGATTGGCGGCACGCTTTATGAGCCGGATGAAGAAAACCCGATGCTCGGCTTCCGTGGCGCGTCCCGCTACATTTCAGAAACCTTCCGGGACTGTTTCGAGCTGGAGTGTCGCGCGCTGAAGAAGGTGCGTAACGAAATGGGCCTCACCAACGTGGAAGTCATGGTGCCGTTCGTGCGCACCGTGGGCGAAGCCGAGCAGGTGGTTAACCTGCTGGCTGAAAACGGCCTCAAGCGTGGCGAGAACGGCCTGCGCGTCATCATGATGTGCGAGCTGCCGGCCAACGCGCTGCTGGCGGATCAGTTCCTTGAGCACTTTGATGGCTTCTCTATTGGCTCCAACGACCTGACTCAGCTCACCCTGGGCCTCGACCGGGATTCCGGCATCATTGCGCACCTGTTTGATGAGCGTAACGATGCGGTGAAGGCGCTGCTCTCGAATGCGATCCAGGCCTGTAAGAAAGCCGACAAATACATCGGTATCTGTGGCCAGGGACCGTCGGATCATCCGGATCTGGCCAAGTGGCTGATGGACCAGGGCATCGACACGGTGTCCCTGAACCCGGATTCGGTTCTGGATACCTGGTTCTTCCTGGCCGACGAAAAAATCGACTGAGATCTATTTCAGGAAAAGGAGAGCAAACAGTGGCAGATATCATTACCCCGGACCTCTGTGACGAGTTCCCGGAAGTTGAAGTCGTCGAGCCGGGTTTCAACAACTACGGTGGCAACAGGGCATTCGGTGGCGAAATCGTCACCGTGAAGTGCTTCGAGGACAACTCCGTGGTCAAGGAACAGGTGGGCCTGCCGGGCAATGGCCGCGTTATGGTGGTGGACGGTGGTGCTTCAAAGCGCCACGCGCTGCTGGGTGACATGCTGGCGGAGAAGGCCGCCAGCAATGGCTGGGCCGGTCTGATTATCTACGGCTGTGTGCGTGATGTTGATGAGATTGGTAACACTGCGCTGGGTGTTCAGGCGCTTGGCACGCATCCGCGCAAGAGTGAGAAACGCGGTCTGGGTGATCTGAATGTGCCGGTGACCTTCGGCGGCGTGACTTTTCGTCCGGGCGACTATGTCTACGCCGACAACAACGGCATTATCGTCTCCAAGAAGCCTCTGGTCTGAGGCGTTACCCCTTAGTCCTCATCCCATTCGTGGGCCAGAGACACAAAAACGGCGGCCATTGGCCGCCGTTTTTCGTTCTGCAGATGACACTTGGTCAGCGAGTGATCGTTTACCGTGTGACTTCGCTGATATTCGTTCCCAGCAGGAACCCGTTACCGTTCGGCTCGCATCGAATCACCTCGCACACCGTTTCCAGTGGCGGAAACTGGTCGCTACTGGGGTGCAGCACGGTCTGCAGCTCTTCGCCGGTCGCTACTTCCTGTTCAACGTAGATTTGCATGCCGGCCGCACTGAGGTCACGGCAGACGCCTTTAAAGCGGTTGCCCTGACTGTCGGTAATCTCGATTTCCGAGTTCACCTGCATGCGGTGAAAATCGCGCTTTTCCGAATAATCCTTCATGGTATCAGGCCCAGTTGTCGGTTTTTCTTGTTGGTTTCAGCATCGGAATGATCAGCGCCAACAGCACGCCACCAAGCACCAGTCCAGCGCCCAATAGCATGAAATCGGATTCCTTGCTGGCTTCCAGTCGCTCGTTTTCAGCGGTCAGTACTTCGAGATCGTTGCGGATTTTCTGGTTCTCTTCCCTTAGCTCACGGTTGCGGCGCTCCAGGTTGATGGAGTCCGCGGCAATGCTCTTGATTCGCTGGAGTTCTTCCTGAAGTGTTTCTGAGCGCTCTGACAGGGATGCTTCAGCATTTTCCAGAGCATTACGCTGCTGAGTGGTCTCGGACAGCTGTTGCTTCACCTGGGACAGCTCACTGCGGGCTTGCTCCAGTTCGCGGTTGGCTCGCTTCAGGCGATCAGCGGCAATAGGGGAGTCGCTCAAGTACTGGCTGGAAACCCAGCCTTCCGTGCCTTTCGGAGTGCGAACCCGGGTATAACCGGAATCGGTGGTTTCCAGCACCTCCAAAGGGGTGCCGCTGGGAACCGCGTTTTCGATAATTCGAAACTGGGTACCGGCGCCGGCCCGAACCGGCAGGTAAAGCTGGTCGTCAACCCAGACGGTTTTGGCCTGAGCCACAGCCACGGAGGACACAACGAAAAGTAGACTGATAAGGAGACGGAAAGGCGTCACTGGATACGATCCCTGAGTTAGACGATTAAAATGCTGTCATTGTTCAAAGCCGCAATTCTGTCATAGATAGTCGGTCGTTCAAGCGGGCCCGCATTACAATAAACTCATGCAATGGGGTCCGGCGCCTAAGGCAGCACGGCTTTAAACGGTTTGACCACGACCTTCTGATAGACCCCAGCTTCGATGTAGGGGTCGGCGTCGGCCCAGGCCTGAGCGGCCTCGAGCGAATCAAATTCTGCGACCACCAGGCTGCCGGTGAAGCCGGCTTCACCGGGATCCGGAGTATCGATGGCCGGATGGGGGCCAGCCACCAGCAGGCGACCTTCGGCTTTCAGTGCGTGCAGGCGCTCAAGGTGCGCAGGCCGCGCGGATTGGCGCATGGGTAGGCTGTTTTCGACGTCTTCGCTGATAATGGCGTAATACATACCGCTCTCCGGTTGGTTGCCAGTTCGTCTGGCAACAAGATCTGTCACACGATCAGGGCATGGCTGGTACACTGGTCGTCAAACTGGCGCCTTTGCCAACCACCTGATTCAGGATTTTTAGTGACTATACCGCAAGACCTTGATTTGTGCATCGATCTGCACTGCCACAGCACCGCCTCTGACGGCGCCCTGACACCGACTGACTTGGTGAGCCGGGCAGCTGAACGGGGCGTGACCCATCTGGCGCTGACTGACCACGATACCATTGCAGGCTTGGATGAGGCTCGCAGCGCTGCCGCCGAGCAGGGTTTGGTGATCATTCCCGGTATCGAGCTGTCCTGCCTGTGGAAGAGTCGCACTATTCATGTGGTTGGTCTGGATTTTGATCCTGAAAACCCGGCGTTCCAGCAAGCGCTCGAGCAACAGAATGAAAACCGGTGGGCGAGGGCGCGGATGATTGCCGATCGCCTAGGCAAGCTGAAGGTACCCGATCTGTTGGAGCGGGCGACTGCCGCATCAGGTGGTGATGTGCCTGGCCGGCCCCATTTTGCTCAGATTCTGGTGCAGGATGGCGTGGTCAGCAATACCGCCCAAGCGTTCAAGCGCCATTTGGGTAGCGGGAAACCCGGTGACGTCAAGGCCTACTGGCCGGAGTTATCCGAAGTAGTCCAGTGGATTAATGATGCCGGTGGGATTGCGGTGCTGGCGCACCCGCGTAAGTACCAGCTTACCGCCACCAAGTTGCGGGACCTTACCGCCGATTTTCGGCGTGCGGGTGGACGAGCTATCGAGGTTTCAACCTCAGGCCAGTCCAGTGGAGATCTGGGCTTTCTGGTGGAGTTGTGCCGCCGTGAGCAATTGCTGGCATCCCAAGGTAGTGACTTCCATTTCCCGGGACCTGCCTGGTGTGAGCTGGGCCGCATAATGAAAATGCCAGACGGGCTTGAGCCGGTCTGGCATTATTTCAAAACTCCTGTGGGCGTGCCCGCACCGGTTTAATCCGGTGCGTGGAACAGCAGATACAGGTCGGTCAGAGAATCCGGAATAGCATCCGCCATTTGCCGTGACAGCTTCTCGCTGTTACGAACGTTCTGGAAATCCTCGTCTTCGAACAACCCGGACAGCGTCAGCATCGGCACCAGCAGATCTGCGGTTTCGTCCTCGCTGGCTGCTTCCAGCCATTCCTCTTCACGCTCCAGGAAGGTGTCGACAAACCCGGCGCACCAGTTTTCCAGTGCGTTCATCGGGTCGCCGTCTTCCGGTTCTGGCAGTTCCAGGGCCTGGCCCATATCCAGGGCGTGGGCCATGGCCGAAGCCAGTTGCTGAACGCAGCGACGGAAGACTTCCGGAACTCCGCTATCTGGCACCGTCTGGACGCCAGTAGCGAGGCGGAAGATTTCTTCCGCGCTCAGTTCTGCCGGGCCGACCACGCTGGCGCAGACAACGCCATGGAAGCCGAAGAAGTCCAGGGCGTCTTCGCCCCAGGGCTCGGCAAACAGGATGTCTTCCAGCGCATCAATGTCGGAATTGGATAGCATTCTTTAATTACTCCCGGCTTTCTTGGCCTCTTCCGCAGCGCGTTGGCGCTTACGGACTTCTCTCGGATCATTGTAGGCGCGGCCCGGAGTCACCGGAACTTCAACGGCCGGCTTGGACTCGGCTGCGGCCTTTTCCTGATCTGCCGCTGCTACTGAAGAGGCAGGCTTGGCGGTTTCTGGCTTGGATTCTGCTGTCGCAGGCTTCGGCTCAGGAGCCTTCTCTGCGGGTTTGGCTTCAGCAACCCTCTGCTCGGGTGCCTTGGCAGCCGTTTCCTTCTGAGCGGGCGCCTTCGGCTCTGCCGGGGCTGCCTTAGCAGCCTCTTGCTCAGGCGCTTTTGCCTTGGCCGGCTTTTGCTCGGGCTCTGTGTGCTCAGGTTTCTTCTCTTCAGCCGCTTCTTGCCGGGGCGCTTTCTGCTCCGGAGCCTTCTGCTCAGGAGTTGTCTGCTCTGTTGCTTTCTGGTCCGCGCCAGTTTCCTGGGCGGCCTTCTGCGGGGCCGGCTTCTGCTCAATGGTCTTGGCCTCTGCTGCCGGCTTTTCTTCCGCGGCAGGTTTGGCTTCCGGGCTTGGCGACGGCTTGGCTGTGTCGGCTTTCGCCGCCGGCTTGTCCGCTTCTTTGCTGTCTGCGGCTGCGGCGGTGTTGGCTTGCTCGTCAGCCTTGGCTGGCTTGGCCCGCTTCACCGGAGCTTCTTGGGCTGACTCGGCCTTGGCTTCCGCCTTGGTCTCGGGCGTATCCGCAGCCTTCGGCTCCGGAGTGCTTTCTGCCTTGGCCGGCTGAGTGCTCTCGGCTTTCGCTGAGGGCTTCGCTGTCTCGCCCTTGGTCTCTGGCTTGGCTTCGGCCTTGGCTTCTGTCTTGGGTTCAGCTTTGGCCTGCGTCGGCGCGCCGGTATCCTGGGCCGGCTTGTTGTCGGCCGCCTTCTCCGGTGCTACTTTCTCGCGCGGCTTTTGGCGACCTTCGGCAGCCCTTACATCCTGCGTGCCAGTATCGGCCGCTTGCTCAGGCTGGGTGTCCTTCTGGTGCTTTTCGCTGCGTGAAGTCTTGCGATCGGCCGGAGTAGAGGTCGGAGTGTCGGACGGCGAGCCATCGCGACCACGTTGACGACGGGGCTTACGGCCTTTTTCGGCTGAACCACCTTTGTCGGCCGAACCGCCTTTGTCAGCGCTGGCTGGTTTCTTGCCGGTATCCTGTTGGACCTTCTGGTCCGTCTGGTCCTTCTGCTCCTGCGCTTCCTTCTGCTCGCGCTGGGGCTTGTTGCGACCCTGGCCACGACCACGGTTTTGATTGTCCCTGCGGCCATCACCACCTTTGTTGTCGCCGCCACGGTTATCAGCACCTTTGCTCTCGACGCTCTTGTCGGCTGCCGGGCGTTTCTGGGCGTTGCGGTTCTGGTCGTCGCCGCGGTTGCGCCCGCGTCCACGGTTGTCGTCACCGCGGCCTTGCTGGCCGCCCTGGCGACGATCACTGCCGCTGCGGTTGCCACCAGCGCGTTGATCATCGCGGGCTACGCGGGATTTGCGACGGTCCTGGCGACCCTGGTTGCGGCGGTCTTCACGGGCAGCCTTGTTCTTGTCGCGGCTTTCTTCGGTCTGAGCTTCTTCATCGCTGAAGAAGCCGGCGATCTTGCGACCCAGACGGCGGAACAGGCCTTCTTCCTGTTCTGGCGCCTCGACTGCTTTCGCGGCCGAGGTGGGGGCCGGTGCACTCGGGCGAATGGCCTTAACGGCGGCCTGTTCGCGAGCCGGGCGCTCAGGAGCCGGTGCCTCGAATACCTCTTCCTCACGCACGCTGTATTCCTGGGCCACCTGGTGGCTGGAAACGTGCTCAGGTGTGGTCTCGTCCTGGCGCATTCTCAGAATTTCAAAATGCGGTGTTTCCATGTGCGGAACGGGTACCACAACCACGCTCACTTCCTGGTCCGCTTCGATATCGGCCAGCTGCTTGCGCTTTTCGTTCAGCAGGAAGGTCGCCACGGAAACGGGAACCACGGCACGAACTTCGCCGGTCTTCTCCTTGGAGGACTCTTCGTAAATCAGGCGCATGATGCTCAGTGCCAGCGACTCGATGCCACGAATCGTGCCCTGGCCTTCACAGCGAGGGCAGACTTCGCTGCGGGTCTCGCCCAGAGAGGGGCGCAGGCGCTGGCGGGACATCTCGAGCAGGCCAAAGCGGGAGATCTTGCCGACCTGAACTCGGGCGCGGTCAATTTCCAGAGCTTCGCGGATCTTTTGTTCAACTTCACGCTGGTGCTTGGCCGGTGTCATGTCGATGAAGTCGATAACGATCAGGCCGCCCATATCACGCAGGCGCAACTGACGGGCGATTTCTTCCGCCGCTTCCAGGTTGGTCTGCAGTGCGGTCTCCTCAATGTCGTGACCCTTGGTAGCGCGGGAGGAGTTGATGTCGATGGACACCAGGGCTTCGGTCGGATCGATGACGATGGAGCCGCCGGATGGCAGCTTCACTTCACGCTGGAAAGCAGTCTCGATCTGGCCTTCGATCTGGTAGCGGCTGAACAGTGGGATTTCATCCTTGTACAGCTTGATCTTGTTCTCGAACGTGGGCATCACAGCGCGGACGAAGTTCAGAACGTCCTCGTAAACACTGTTGGAGTCGATCAGCACTTCGCCGATGTCCTGACGGAGGTAGTCGCGCACGGCGCGGATGATCACGTTGCTTTCCTGGTGAATCAGGAAGGGGGCTTTACGTTCGCCGGCGGCTTGGGTGATGGCTTCCCAGAACTGCACCAGGTAGTCGAGATCCCACTGAAGTTCTTCGGAGTTGCGGCCAATGCCGGCGGTACGCACGATGATGCCCATGGACTTGGGCACCTGAACGTCGTTCATGGCTTCCTTGAGCTGAGCCCGCTCTTCGCCTTCGATGCGACGGGAAATACCTCCGGCGCGGGCGTTGTTGGGCATCAAGACCAGGTAGCGTCCGGCAAGGGAGATGAAGGTGGTCAGGGCAGCGCCTTTGTTGCCGCGCTCTTCCTTATCAACCTGGACGATGACTTCCTGGCCTTCGGCGACCACGTCCTTGATGTTGACCTTGCCTTCGATCTGGCCGGGTGATTTCTTGAAGTACTCTTTGGAGATTTCCTTCAGGGGCAGAAAGCCGTGGCGCTCGGCGCCGAAGTCGACAAAGGCGGCCTCAAGACTGGGCTCAACGCGGGTAATGCGGCCTTTGTAGATGTTGGCTTTTTTCTGCTCGCGGGAACTGGATTCGATATCAAGGTCGAACAGACGCTGGCCGTCGACCAGTGCGACGCGCAACTCTTCGGGATGAGTTGCATTGATGAGCATTCTTTTCATGGAAAGAAGAAGTTCCTGTCGTTTAATTTTGACAGAAAACCATGAGGGGTCGTATCAGCGAAGCAGGATGTGCGTGCCGCGGGGCTCTTCTACATCAAGAGCATACCGGCGGCCAGACGAATCAGACCCTTATGGGGTGCGATCCTATTGGTCTTAGACCACCGACAGTCTGGCCACCTGTGGGCAGCGAGAGGTCGTATAAAGTTGATGTCTGTTGACGCATATAATCCGTTTTCAGGTTCACTCAGGTGCCTGGGTCTCACGTCGTATTCGTAAGCTGGACGGCCCGGCCCTGGGTGGCAATGATTCTTCGCGATGTCGCCCGTCGGTTTTCCGTACGGTTTTAATACTCTCCCGGAAGCAGGGTGCAGCCGTCATCGGTCTGTCCTGGGGCCCCGGGAGCATTTTCTCCGCCGTTGCCCGATAGTGATTGGGCATGCGGCGTTCAAACTCTCGAATAGTGTCGGTATACTTCTGCCGCTCCGGCTTCTGACTAGAGTCTGTCAGGCCGTAGACAAACGACAGAGCACGCCGGAATATAACAGCATTCGGGTGGCCATTCAATGCTGCAATCACCTGCTCCTAAGGAATTCTATGTCCCGCAAGCCCGCGCGCAGAAAATCCGCCGCAAAGCGATCGGCAAAAGTCGCCGCCCCTCGGGCCCGGGATGCCGCGCGCAAGTCGCCGAGCACCGAGCGCATCGGAACTGATCGTCGCCCGAGCACTGAGCGTCAAACTGAGCGGAAAGAGGTGCGCCAGGGGGTTCAGATGGTCGTTGTCGATGAAGATAACGAGGGTCAACGGGTCGATAATTTTCTGCTGGCTCAGCTTCGCGGTTTGCCCAAGAGCATTATCTATAGGGTGGTTCGAAAAGGTGAGGTGCGCGTCAACAAGGGCCGGGTCAAGCCTGATACCCGATTGAAAGCTGGCGACCAGGTTCGTATCCCGCCGGTGACCATTAAGGAGAAGCCGACCCAGGTGGAGCCGGGTGCCCGGGTTCAGGGTGTCATGGAAGCCGCGGTGGTGTTCGAGAACGAGCAGATGCTGGTGGTTAACAAGCCCTCTGGCATTGCCGTTCACGGTGGTAGCGGGCTCAGCTTCGGTTTGATTGAAGTGCTGCGTTCGGCGCGCCCAGAATCCCGCTTCCTGGAGCTGGTGCATCGGCTCGACCGGGATACTTCCGGCCTGGTAATGGTGGCCAAGAAGCGTTCGGCCCTGCGTTTCCTGCAGGATGAATTGCGCCATAAGCGTATCCGCAAGCACTACCATGCCCTGGTGAGTGGTCACTGGTCGGAGGCGGTAAAGCGGGTAAAGGCGCCTTTGCTGCGCTACGAGATGCCCAATGGCGAGCGTCGGGTGAAGGTTGATGACGCCGGCAAGGAGTCTCTGACTCTGTTTCGCTGCCTACAGCGCTATGAAGGGTACAGTCTGGTCGAGGCGTCTCCGGTTACCGGTCGGACCCATCAGATACGCGTGCACTGCACCTGCGAGGGTCATCCGATTGCCGGTGACGACAAGTATATGGATGATGTAAGCCTCAAGGCCTTCCGTGCTGTTGGTGGTCAGCGGCTTATGCTTCACGCCCGGGCGCTCGAATTCAGTTTACCGGTTACCGGTGAGCCGATGCGGTTGGAGGCACCCTACGACGATGCATTTGCGGATGTGCTCAAAATTCTGGAAGCGCGCAACAGGAACCAATAGATGAAGGTCAAGGTTGTCATATTTGATTGGGACGGGACCCTGGTGGATTCCGTGGAGCACATTGCCGAAAGTCTGCATCAGGCTGCGACTGAACTGGGTTACCCGCAACTGGAGCGGGAGGCGTATCGCGACATTATTGGTCTCGGCATGATTGAGGCGCTTGAGAAACTCTACCCGGGCATTAGTCGGGAGGAGATGACAGCTATTCGCGAAGGCTATGGCCGCTACTTCTTCAGCAAGGTAACTACGCCCCAGAATGTCTTTGCCGGCATGGCCGATGTGGTGACTGATATTCGTGGCGCGGGCCTCGGATGTTCGGTGGCGACTGGCAAGAGCAGGCGTGGCCTGGACATGGCGCTGGATTCCAGTGGTCTTGGTCCGCATTTCAATATTACTCGTTGCGCCGATGAAACCCGGTCGAAGCCAGACCCTGCCATGCTCGAGGAGATTGTCCGGTTCTACGGTATTGAGCCGGCGGATGCAGTGATGATCGGCGATACCCGCTACGACCTTGACATGGCCCAGCGGATTGGCATGCCGTCCATCGGTGTGGAGTGGGGTGTGCACAAGCGCGATGTGCTCGGCGACTACTCGCCGCACGCCATTGTCGACACGGTGCCGGATCTTCGTAAGGTGTTGGGGCTTTAACGCCAGTTCTATTTGAACGTTGCTGACAGGATGTATGCATGACTGACTGGGATTCCGAGAATAACCCCGATTGGGGCGATAAGCCGGTGGAGCAAGAGGGTGGCGCCAAGCCCAAGGCGGGCCGAAAGACGCCAAACCTGCCTCCCGAATCCGGGCGAGACTGGAAGCTGATCGAAAAGCTGGTGATGTCGCTGCAATCGGAGCAGCGTCGCAGTCGTCGCTGGGGGATATTCTTCAAGTTCCTGACGTTCGGTTATCTGTTCGCTCTGCTTTTCATGTTCAAATTTCCGCTCGGCGATACTATCGACTCGGCGACCGGTAAGCACACCGCGCTGGTTGAGATCAATGGGCCGATTGCCGCCGATGAGCTGGCCAGCGCCGACAACATCGTTGGCGCGCTGCGCACGGCGTTCGAGGAAAAGAATGCCGTGGCCGTGGTGTTGCGCATCAACAGTCCTGGCGGAAGCCCGGTGCAGTCTGGCTACGTGTACGATGAGATCAAGCGCCTGCGCGAGGAGTATCCGGACAAGAAGGTGTACTCAGTCATTTCCGATGTTGGTGCCTCGGGCGCCTACTACATTGCCTCCGCTGCCGATGAAATCTATGCCAACCGAGCCAGCCTTGTGGGGTCCATCGGGGTTGTTGCCGGTGGTTTTGGTTTCACTGGAGTGATGGAGAAGCTGGGAGTTGAGCGTCGGTTGTACACTGCTGGTGACAACAAGGCCTTCTTGGATCCGTTCTCGCCAGAACAGGAGGAAGAGGTGGTGTTCTGGCAGGGCGTGCTGGAGAACACCCATGAGCAGTTCATTGAGGCGGTGAAAGCGGGTCGGGGTGATCGGCTGGCCGATGACGAGCGTCTGTTCAGTGGTCTGATCTGGAGTGGCGAGCAGGCCCAGGAGTTGGGGCTCATTGACGGACTCGGCAGTTCCTCCTGGGTGGCGCGACAGCTCGTAGGCCAGGAGGATCTGGTGGATTACAGTCGGCGTAAGTCACCGCTGCAGGATATTGTTGATCAGCTTGGCGTCGCTTTTGGGGAAGGGTTTGCCAGCCAGATGCTGGAGTCCCGGCTGGAGCTGCGCTAACACTCTCTGCTGATTCGCTGCTTAGCGGATCAGCAGTGGGTTGAGTCCCCAGTTTCTCAGCATGTCATTCAGCGCGATCAGGGGCAGGCCAATCAGACTGTTCGGGTCGCGCCCCTCCATGGCTTTGAACAGCGTGATTCCCAGGCCTTCCATGCGGAAGCTGCCAGCGCAGTCATAGGGCTGCTCCTTGTTTAGGTAGCCTTCGATTTCTTCCTCGGACAGTTCCCGGAATTGCACGGAAAAGCGCTCGCAGTGGGCTTGTGCCCGGTCTGCGCTTGGGTCGAGTAGGGTGAGGCCGGTCAGGAATTGCACGGTCTGGCCGCTGCTGCGTTGCAATTGGCTGACGGCTTGCTCATGGCTGCCCGGTTTTGACAGCAGGGTGCCATCGGGCAGGCAGGCCACCTGGTCGGAGCCAATGATCCAGTGTTGTGGGTATTGGTTTGCCAGGGCGCGAGCCTTGGATTCTGCCAGGCGGGTGGCCAGTTGTTCCGGGCTGTCGCCGGGTCTGGGGCTTTCGTCGATGTCGGGGCTTGCGGTCTCGAATGGCAGGCCGAATCGCTCCAGCAGTTCCCGGCGGTATGGGGATGATGAGGCAAGAAGTAAGGGGCGCGATGACATCGGGCGTTTCCTTTTATGGATTGGTTATGGCTTAGTTATGGCTGAGTTATGGCTGAGTTATGACTAAGGGTTGTGCCGAGCGCGGGGCAGTTGCCCGAAGTTGGTTATCGTAAGATACACCTATCTGCACCGGAACCTCCGGGCAAAAGACAACGAAGTCTTTGACACCAGAGGGCTGCGCCCCTAAAATTGCGCGCCTATGTCAAATGCGTCACACGCCGAGTTACCTAAATCTGTCGATCCTTATCGGTTGGCGGAGCATAACACCACGCTGGAGGGAAGCATTCCCCTCAGTGCGTTGACTCGTTTCCGGGAATCGGTTCTGGGCGTTGATGAAGGGTCTGTGTGCAACGTTAAGCTGTCCTTCTATATGGATGCGCAGCGCCGTCGTATTGTCTCCGGTGAGCTGGAGGCTCTGGTTAGCCTTGAGTGCCAGCGGTGCATGGGTGACATGCGCACAACGCTGAACTCCCAGTTTACGCTGGGGCTGGTAACCAGCGATGAGCAGGCGCAACAGCTGCCGAAAGATCTTGAGCCGTTCCTGACGGATGACTTCAGTGCTGAGCTGTGGTCAATGGTTGAGGATGAGCTATTGTTGGTGCTGCCGGCATTTCCGCTCCATGAGCGCAGTGAGTGTCCAGCCCGCGAAGACCTGGAAGCCTACGAGCCAGACGGATCTCCGGCGCAGCCGGATGAGCCGAAAAAAGAGAATCCCTTCAGCGTGTTGGCGGATCTCAAGAAAACGAAACACTAAGCAGGTGCTGACTCTGATTGAGAGTCTGCGCTTTACACTGAACACACGTTTTATTTACGTAAACAGGTCAGGAGCATAATCATGGCTGTACAGAAAAACCGCAAGACTCGTTCCAAGCGCGGCATGCGTCGTTCACACGACGCCCTGAGCACTGCCGCTCTGTCCACCGATTCAACAACCGGTGAAGTTCATCGTCGTCACCACGTCTCTCCAGACGGTTTTTACCGCGGCAAGCAGGTAATCGAAGCTTCTGACGAGTAATTCAGTTGCGATCAGGCACCGCCCGATGACTGATGGAGCAACGGTGAAGCCGGTAACCATCGCCATTGATGCCATGAGCGGTGATCGCGGAGCCGCTGTGGTGGTCTCCGCGGCGCTTGATGCGGTGCGTGAAAACGAAGCCTTGAGTATCGTTCTGGTAGGAATACGGAGCGAACTTGAGGCTTTGTTGCGTGAAGAGCATGCGAGAATTCGCATTGTTGAGGCTGCGGATGTGGTGCGCATGAATGAGCGCCCCTCCCATGCCCTTCGCCACAAAAAAAGTTCCTCCATGGCGATCGCCCTCGGCCTGGTCCGGGATGGCGAAGCTCAGGGTTGTGTCAGCGCCGGTAATACCGGGGCGCTGATGGCGTTCGGTCGTTCTCTGATCCGTATGTACCCGGGTATTGAACGGCCGGCGATTTCCAAGCTTATCCCCTCTCTTCGTGGTCGTTGCCACGTTCTTGATCTCGGCGCTAACGTCGATTCCACGGCTGAAAATCTCTATCAGTACGCCCTGATGGGCTCTCTGATGGCGTCTGCCATGTCGGGTCAGTCCGAGCCACGCGTGGCGTTGCTGAATGTCGGCGAAGAGGAAATCAAGGGCAATGAACAAGTGCGTCTTGCCTCTCACATGCTGGCCCAGTGCGATACATTGAATTACATCGGTTACGTCGAGGGCAGCGACCTGTTCCGGGATGTTGCCGATGTGGTTGTTTGTGATGGCTTTGTCGGTAATATCGCGCTGAAAACCGGGGAGGGTGTCGCTGGTCTGTTGATTGAGCTCATGGAACAGGCTTTCACCCGGACGCTCTACGGCCGTTTTGTCGGCATGATGGCGCGCCCCATTATCGGTCGCCTGCTGCGGCTGATGGATCCGTCACGTCACAATGGTGCAAGCCTGCTTGGGCTCCAGGGAGTTGTCATCAAAAGTCATGGCAATGCTAATGAACGCGCGATGTTGGCGGCCATTCGCCAGGCAGTTCGTGAAGTGGAGCTGGAAGTCCCTCGACGAATCAATGATCGCCTCGATGACCTCATGCTCTAAGCCTTTACGACTGAAGGGCTCTACATCTCTGAGACTAAAGTCGGTCCCGTTTTTGATGTGTATTCGCGGATAATTGGCTTAACTTGTACTATTGGCTAATCACCCGTAACACTTCAATGACGTTAAGATCCTCACTATGAAATCAGCCTTTATTTTCCCCGGTCAGGGGTCCCAGTCAGTCGGTATGCTGTCAGCGGCAGCCGAGGCGTGGCCCATCGTCAATAAAACCTTTGCCGAAGCATCCAATGCCCTTGGCTACGACCTGTGGCAGCTGTGCCAGAAAGGCCCGGCCGAAGAACTGAACCAGACCATGGTTACCCAGCCGGCGCTTCTGACGGCCAGTGTTGCCCTGTGGCGTCACTGGCAAGTGGCGGGTGGCGGCCGGCCCAACTTTGTGGCGGGCCACAGCCTGGGTGAATACAGCGCGCTGGTTGCGGCAGAGAGTCTCGATTTTGTCGACGCGGTTAAACTGGTTCGCCTGCGTGGCGAGCTGATGCAGGACGCGGTACCTGCCGGTGAAGGCAAGATGGCCGCAATTCTAGGCCTTGAGGACGACGACGTGGTGGCCGCGTGTGCCAGTGCCGCCAACGGCGACGTGGTCGCAGCGGTTAACTTCAACGCCCCGGGGCAGGTTGTTATTGCCGGGTCGGCCGCTGCCGTTGAGCGCGCTATTGAGGCCTGTAAGGAAAAGGGTGCCCGCAAGGCTATGCCGCTGCCGGTCAGTGTGCCGTCGCATTGTGCGCTGATGAAAGGCGCTGCCGACGAGCTTGCGGGTGAACTGGAAGATGTGCGCTTTAACGACGCTGTCATACCCGTTATACAAAATGTTAACGCTGTCGCTGAGACGGATTCCGATACACTCAAGGCCAATCTGCTAAAGCAACTATATTCCCCGGTGCTGTGGACTGATTCGGTGCGCACCCTGGTGGATAGCGGTGTGTCGGTTGCAGTTGAGTGTGGCACTGGTAAGGTGCTGGCCGGTTTGATCAAGCGAATTGATCGTGGTCTGGCTGTTCACAGTATCGAAGAGCCGGATTCACTGGCGAAAGCGCTGGACGCATTCAGTCAGTCCTAAAAAAGGGAGTTATTCATGTCTTTGGAAGGCAAAACCGCACTGGTAACCGGTGCAACTCGCGGCATTGGCAAGGCCATTGCCCGGGCGCTGGCAGAGCAGGGTGCTGAAGTGATTGGCACGGCCACCAGTGCCGAAGGCGCCGAAACCATTTCCAATGATCTCAAATCTGCGGGCCTGAAAGGCTACGGTATCGTGATGAACGTTGCCGAGGCCGAAAGCATTGATGCCGGGTTGAAGGAAATTGCCAGCACCTCTGGCGCGCCTCAGATTCTGGTCAACAACGCCGGTATCACCCGCGATAACCTGCTGATGCGCCTGAAGGAAGACGATTGGGCGGCGGTTCTGGAAACCAACTTGTCCAGCGTGTACCGCACCAGCAAGGCGGTGTTGCGTGGCATGGCCAAGGCCAAGTGGGGGCGGATTATCAATATCAGCTCCGTGGTGGCCGGTATGGGAAATCCGGGGCAGGGTAACTACTGTGCCGCCAAGGCAGGCGTAGAGGGCTTTACCCGCAGTCTGGCCAAGGAAATGTCGAATCGGGGTATTACCGCCAACTGCGTGGCTCCCGGGTTTATCGACACCGATATGACAAAAAAACTGGACGACAAGCAGCGTGAGACTATGCTGGAAATCATACCCGCGGGTCGTCTGGGTGAGCCGGAAGAAGTGGCAGCCGTGGTTGCCTTCCTGGCATCAGATGCAGCCGGATACGTGAGTGGCGAGACCATCCACGTGAACGGCGGAATGTACATGGGATAGACTGGGGCGGCTGCTTGTACGCAAGCCCTTGTCACACAACATGTTTGACCGAATCCCTGCTTGTTTGCGGGTGGGGTTTAAATTAAACTTGCAGCACAAAGTTGCTTGGTTAACACATAAAGTGAGGACATTATGAGTACAGTTGAAGAGCGCGTGAAGAAGATCGTTTGTGAACAGTTGGGCGTTAAAGAGTCCGAAGTTCAGAACTCATCTTCTTTTGTAGAGGATCTTGGCGCTGACTCACTGGACACCGTTGAGCTGGTAATGGCACTGGAAGAGGAATTTGAAACTGAAATTCCCGACGAAGAAGCCGAGAAGCTGGCCAGTGTTCAGGACGCGATTGACTACATTGTCGCGCACACCTGATACTCTGCAGTAGTAAAAGCCAGGCAAGAAGCCGTCCTTGTTTCTAAACTAAGGGCGGCTTTTTTATTGGTTGGAATTCAGGTTCAATTGGTGATCGGACGCACTTGTAAAAGGATCGGGTGAAAGAGTTTATGAGTAAACGACGGGTTGTCATCACAGGTATGGGGATGTTGTCTCCTTTGGGCAACGACGTAAAAAGTTCCTGGGAAGGCGTACGGGCGGGCCGCAGTGGCATCGGTAATATCGAGCGCTTTGACGCGTCCGGGTACAACACCCGTATTGGCGGCGCCATCAAGGATCTTGACCTTGAGCCCTGGCTGTCCACCAAGGAAGCCCGAAAGCTTGACGCCTTCATCCATTACGGTTTGATTGCCGCCCAACAGGCAGTGGACGACAGCGGCCTGGATGATTACGACGCGCTGGACAAAGACCGTGTAGGTATCGCCATTGGCTCAGGCATTGGTGGTCTGGAGTACATTGAAAAAAATGTGCTGACCATGGATAAGTCCGGGCCCCGAAAGGTGTCGCCATTCTTCGTTCCTGCCTCCGTGATCAACATGATTTCCGGCAATGCCGGGATCCGTTTTGGCTATCGCGGTCCCAACATTGCCATCGTAACCGCCTGCACCACGGGCACTCACAACATTGGCTATGCGGCCCGAACCATCGCTTACGGCGATGCCGACGTGATGCTCGCCGGCGGTTCGGAAATGGCAACGACCCGAACCGGGATTGCTGCATTTTCTGCCGCCCGGGCGCTGTCCACGCGCAACGACGAGCCGGAGAAGGCAAGCCGGCCCTGGGATCGTGAACGGGATGGTTTTGTTCTGAGCGACGGCGCTGGTGTGGTGGTTCTGGAAGACCTTGAGCATGCCAGGAAACGCGGTGCCACCATCTACGGTGAAGTGGTCGGCTTTGGCATGAGCGATGATGCCCACCACATTACCGCTCCGCCTGCGAGCGGGGAGGGCGCTGCCCGTTCCATGAACAATGCCCTGCGCGATGCCGGCATGAGCCCGGATGAGGTTGATTATATCAACGCCCACGGCACCTCCACCCAGGTTGGCGATGTTGCTGAAGTGGCGGCGGTGAAATCCGTCTTTGGCGATCACGCTGAAAAGCTGGCCATGAGCAGCACCAAATCGATGACCGGGCATTTGCTGGGCGCCGCCGGTGCCGTTGAAGGCATTTTCTCCGTTCTGGCAATCCGCGATGGCCTGTTGCCGCCGACCATCAATCTGGACAACCCCGATGAGGGCTGTGATCTGGATTTTGTCGCTAACAAGAGCCGCAAATCAGATGTTCGCGTCGCGCTCTCCAATTCCTTTGGCTTTGGCGGTACCAACGGCACACTGATTTTCCGCCGCTACGAGGACTAAACCAGCTCATGCTCAATCTGTTCTGGGCGGATGAAGGCGGGTTGCCGGCTAGTGATCGTGGGTTGGCCTACGGCGATGGTCTGTTCGAGACTGTCCGGATGCAGGGGCAACAGGGCGTTCTGCTTTCCAGGCATGTTGTGCGCCTTGTCCGTGACGCCGCCCGGCTGGGAATCGTGGTGTCTCGGGAGGAGCTTAACGGCGTGTGCGCCCAGGCTGCACAACGCTGGGCCGACAGCTTTGACAGTGGCTGGGTATTGAAGCTGATTCTGACCCGCGGCGCAGGTGGGCGTGGTTATCGCCCGGATGACAACATGCGCCCGAACCTCCTGTTATCTGCGGCCTCGCTTCCGCCTGAGCCCGATGCCAGGGGGGTGGTGGCGGATTTCTCGCGAGTACCGCTGTCGGTTCATCCGATGTTTGCTGGCATCAAATCCCTTAACCGACTCGACCAGGTGATGGCGGCCCGTGAACTGCACGACGGGCTCTTCGAAGTGATTATGTCAAATCACGACGGTTACCTGATTGAAGGCACGCGAACCAATCTGCTACTCAAAACCCGGTATGGCTGCGTCACACCGCCGGTTTCAACACTGGCCGTGGCCGGTGTCATGCGCGAGTGGATATTGGAACGTCTGCGTGAACGCGGAGAACCGGTGCTGGAGCAGCCGCTGACCATTGCCGATGTGACTGGCCCCGACTGCCAGGGGCTTTTCCTGCTCAACAGCTTGTTCGGACTGGTTCCGGTGCGGCGTCTTGCCGATCAGGATTTGCCTGTCGATAGCGGACTTGCGACAATCGTGCATCCTCTCGATCTACTGGAATAATTCCCTTGCTCAAGAAGTTACTGACTGCCTCGCTTTGCGCGATGGTATTGATAGCGGCAGGTACCGGGCTCTGGGCCTGGCAGGGCCTGCAAACCCTCAAACAACCTGTGGCTCTGGACGAGCCGGTGTTGTTCAGTCTGCCCAATGGTACGGCTTTCGGTCAGGTGGCGCGGATGCTTGAGCGAGAGGGGCTGATTAAACAGAGTCTGTGGTTGCGGGTGCATGGGCGACTGTACCCGGATCAGGCAAGAATCAAAGCCGGGGAATATGAGTTCACCAACGGCATGACCCCGCTTGATATGGTCACTGCCATGGTCGCCGGTGACACCAAACACTGGTCTGTGCAGTTCATTGAGGGCTGGACCTTCAGTGACATGCGGGCGGCGCTGGCGCGCACTGAACGCCTGGAGCAAGTGACCAGGGATTGGAGCGATGCCGAAATCATGAAGGCCGTCGGCGCCGAGGGCGAGCATCCGGAAGGGCGTTTCTTCCCGGACACCTATCTGTTTACCAGCACGGAATCCGACCTGGACCTACTCCAGCGGGCGTTCGACACCATGGAAACCGTCCTGGCGGAAGAGTGGGCCGCGCGTGAACCGGACCTGCCGTACAGTTCGCCTTACGAAGCGCTGATCATGGCGTCTATTGTTGAGCGCGAAACTGGCGCGACCCATGAGCGCGACCGGGTCGCCGGTGTGTTTGTGCGCCGCCTGCAAAAAGGTATGCGCTTGCAAACCGATCCGACCGTTATCTACGGCATGGGTGACCGTTACAAGGGGCGCATCGGCAAGCGTGACCTGCGTACCCATACCCCGTACAACACCTATCGTATTGACGGCCTGCCGCCGACCCCAATAGCGCTGCCTGGTCGGGAGGCGATTCATGCGGCGCTACACCCGGACGACGGTGATGCACTGTATTTCGTTGCCCGTGGGGATGGCACTCACAAGTTTTCCCGAACACTCGCGGAGCACCAGAAGGCCGTTCGCGAGTTCCAACTCAATCGTCGTAAAGATTACCGGTCATCGCCGGCGGCCCGAAACGATGCGAGCAGCGATAGCGGAGATTCATGATGACCCGACGCGGTCAGTTCATTACCTTCGAAGGCACTGAGGGCGTGGGTAAATCCACTCAGTTGGCCAACGCGGCAGACGCCCTGAAGGGGCTGGGTGTAGATGTCGTGGTTACCCGGGAGCCGGGCGGTACGCCCATGGCGGAATCCATCCGCGAACTCTTGCTGGCGCCTCGGGATGAGCCAGTTAACGAGACCACCGAATTGCTGCTGATGTTTGCGGCTCGTGCCCAGCACCTCAATAACCGTATCCTGCCGGCTCTGGATCGAGGGCAGTGGGTGTTGTGTGACCGCTTTACCGATGCCACTTTTGCCTATCAGGGTGGTGGCCGCGGTGTCTCATCCGAACGAATTGCGATGCTGGAGAACCTGGTGCAGGGCGACGTACGGCCTGATCATGTCATCCTCCTGGATGCGCCGGTTGAAACCGGCATGAAGCGGGCGCGTAGTCGTGGCGATCTGGATCGGTTTGAGCAGGAGGCGGTGTCGTTCTTCCAGCGCATCCGTGATACCTACCTGGAACGTGCCCAGGCTGCCCCCGATCGCTACAGCGTAGTGGACGCCGCCGCCTCCCTTGAGCAGGTAACTGCCGCCATCCGTGACCTTGTGTGCAAATTTCACTCAGATCTGCTTTAATTGACCAATATTATCAAATATTAAGGTGCGCTTGCGTCTATGTTGGATGCTCGACTACTGAAGTTGCCCGTCGCCTCTCATCAGCATTGCCATGAGCATCATCAGATCGTGGTGGGTGTGCGAGGCGAGGCAAATTTGAGTGTCGACGGCAACGGATCTCATCTGGACGACTCTCGCGCCTGTCTGGTGCCCACTGAGGCCCGCCATGATTACTGTGGTGACAACCGCAATCACGTTCTTGTGATTGATCTGAATCCCCGGTTACCCGCCATTCACTCCCCCGCCAATGCCGCCTATGAACGTCTGGCGCCCCTGTTTGAGAGACCGCGTACCCTGCACCTGGATGATCGACTCCAGGGCATGATTCAGTTCGCAGCGAGCGAATTTGACCGGGCACCGGCTAACGACGTGATGAAACACCATCTGGCTGCCAGCATTCTTCACTGCATGGCGGAGCGCCTGAACCAGCGTTCGAAAGTGGTGTACAGCCGCCATGCCATTCGCACGGATCACATCAAGCGTTATATTCTGGATAACTTGCACCGGAAGATCCGGGTCAGGGATCTCGCGGCCGTGGCCTGCCTGAGTGCGAGCCGGTTTCATGAGATTTTTCGGGACGCCACTGGCGTGACCCCGCACCAGTTCCTTCTTCAGACCCGTCTTGAACGGGCGTCACAGCTGTTAGTGTCGACGACTTTGCCGATTTCAGAAGTCGGTTATCGCACCGGGTTTTCCTCGCAGAGTGCCTTGACCAATGCCCTGCGAAAGCATCGGGACACTACGCCTTCACAGCTACGTTTCGGTGAAAAAATAGCCTGATTTTGAAAAATCCCGGCTTTTTGGACGATTTATCAAAAAGATCGTAGGATTTTGCAAGTTTGAGATCCGTAGTAATACTAACGTACGCAGGTCTGAAATTTGCCTTGGAGCGTAGTTCCGTTCCGTCATGGTTTTGAGTTCGTCGGGCTGCCCTTCCCATCCTGTGTCCAGGGTGCGGAAGGAGAGCCGTTCCAAAGCCAATAATAACTAACCCAGATAGCGCACGGGGAGAAAACCGAAATGATAGGAAACAGTGTTGGGATTAGCATTACGTTCCTGGCCTACATTCTGCTAATGCTCGGCATTGGCTATGTAGCCTGGAAACGAACCTCAAATCTTTCCGATTACATCCTGGGCGGCCGGAGTCTTGGCCCCCTGCCTTCCGCGATCAGTGCCGGTGCGTCCGACATGAGTGGTTGGCTGCTGCTGGGCCTGCCCGGTTACGCCTACGCAGCTGGCTATGAAGCCATCTGGATTGCTGTTGGCCTGTTGGCTGGTACCTGGCTGAACTGGCTGTTTGTGGCCAGCCGCCTGCGCACCTACTCGTTGTCTGCCGGCGACTCGCTGACACTGCCGTCGTTCTTTGAGAACCGCTTCAACGACACCAGTCGTGTCCTTCGGGTCATTTGTGCCTTCTTCATCCTGCTGTTCTTCCTGTTCTACACCAGCTCTGGCCTGGTCGCAGGTGGCAAGCTGTTTGAGACGGTTTTCGGGCTGGATTACACCGTGGCAGTCATTGTTGGCACCATTGCTGTGGTTTCCTACACCTTCTTCGGCGGCTTCCTGGCGGTAACGTGGACCGACGTTATCCAGGGCCTGTTGATGTTTGTCGCGTTGCTGCTGGTCCCGATCATGGCGATCAATGCAGACGGTGGCTGGGCTGCGACTTCAGCAGCCATGGAAGCCAAGAACCCCGAGTTCCTGGATGCCTTTACCGGTACCGATGGTGCTGCACTGGGTGCGCTGTCCATCCTGTCCCTGCTGGGCTGGGGGCTGGGCTATTTCGGTCAGCCACACATCTTGGCGCGCTTCAAGGCTATTCGCAGTGAAGATGACGTTCCCGCCGCTCGCCGCATTGCGGTGATCTGGAGCGGTATGGGTCTACTAGGTGCACTGCTGTGTGGTTTCGCCGCCATTGGCTACTTCGAGACTCCGCTGGACGACGGCGAGCGTGCCTTCATGCTGCTGGTAGATGCGTTGTTCCATCCGGTTATTGCCGGTGTTCTGCTTGCGGCCATCCTGGCGGCGATCATGAGTACGGCTGATTCCCAGCTGCTGGTGTCTTCATCAGCTCTGGCGGAAGATTTCTACAAGGCGCTGTTCCGCAAGGAAGCCTCCCAGGAAGAGCTGGTTTGGGTTGGTCGTTTTGCCGTGGTCGGTATTGCCATCATCGCCTGTATCCTGGGTCTGAACCCGGACAGCAAGGTTCTGGAGCTGGTCTCCTACGCCTGGGCTGGTTTCGGTGCGGCCTTTGGTCCGGCTCTGATCCTGTCGCTATTCTGGCGTAACATGACCCGCAACGGTGCGATTGCCGGTATCGTTGTTGGCGGTGCCACCGTGGTGATCTGGGGCAACATGTCCGGCGGCCTGCTGGACCTGTACGAGATTATCCCGGGCTTCATCCTGGCGACCATTGCCATTGTTCTGGTTTCCAAGTTCGGTGATAAGCCGCACGCGGAAATCCTGGCCGGCTTCGATAAGGCCATCAAAGCGCGTTACCACAACCTGCCGTAACTGGCGGATCCGGCCCTGCTGAACAGCAAGGGCTGGCTTGGTAATCGAAAAAGCCCTCGTCAGTAATGACGGGGGCTTTTTTTTGCTTCCGGCCAAAGGCGCTAAGTCTCTCTAAGACATAAGTCGAAGGAAGGTGCTGTGTTGCTGGCAGTCGTTTCGTCAAAGAGCTACCGTGATAGTTTGTTAGGAAGCGCCCCGAAATAACTATAAGCATCTGAGGATAAAGACATATGAACAGGAATAGTCTGTGTAAATCCGCTCTGGGTGTGGTTGCCGCAGCCGCCGTTTCGCTGTCAACCAGTGTACATGCCGAAGGCAACTACGTGATGGGTACAGCCACCACCGGTGGGACCTATTACCCAGTCGGCGTGGCAATCTCCACGCTGATTAAGGTGAAGCTCGAACCGCAAACCAATATCTCGGTTTCTGCCATCAGTTCCGCCGGCTCCGGTGAGAACCTCAAGCTGATGGACGAAGGGCAGATTCAGTTTGGTATTCTTCAGGGTCTTTACGGCGCCTACGCCTGGAATGGCACAGGTCCGGTCCCCAAGCCATACAAGAACCTGCGCTCAGTCTCCATGCTGTGGCAAAACGTTGAGCACTTTGTTGTGCGCAACAGTGTGGTCGACACCGGCACTATTTCCGACATGACCAACCTGTACGACGAGAGCTTCTCCATTGGTGCCCGTAACTCCGGTACCGAGGGCTCCGGTCGCTTCATCCTGGGTAAGGTTGGCATTGATCTGGAACAGGTGGACATCGCTTACCTGGGCTATGGCCCCAGTGCCGATGCCATGCAGAACGGCAACATTGACGGCATGAACATTCCCGCCGGCGTACCGGCTTCCGCGGTGACCCGTGCCTACGCCAATCTGGGCGACGACATTACCACCCTGGACTTCACGGCCGAGCAGCTGGCCCAGGTAAACAGTGACTTTGAGCTGTGGACCCCGTACACCATTCCGGCCGGCACTTATCCGAATCAGGATAAGGACATCAACACCATTGCCCAGCCCAATATCATGGCGGCCCGTGCCGATGTCCCGGAAGAGGATGTCTATCAGATCACCAAGACGATCTACGCCAACCTGCCGTTCCTGAACAACATTCACCCGGCCACCAAAGCCATGGCGCTGGAGAAGGCCATTGCCGGTCTGCCCATGCCACTGCACCCGGGCGCGGCACGTTTCTACCGCGAACAGGGGCTGGATATCCCTGAGCGGCTGATCGCGGAGTAAACGTGGCAGAGCAACCAACCAGCGAACCTCACATCGAGGTTCGCGACGAAAGCGCCAGCGACGCCAGCGAACGCCTTAATCACCGGCTCCTCGGACCGGTGATTTTTGGTTTGGCCATCGTCACGTCGCTGATTCACCTGTACTTCAATACCGTGTCCACGCTCTCCGAGCTGTGGACGTCGGCTTTGCACTTTGGCCTGTTCGGGCTGATTTGTGCGCTGACCACTCCCATGCTGAGGGTGCGCTCCGTGGCCGGCCAACGAGCCGTGCTGGGCGTTGATGTGTTTCTCGGCCTGGCCGCACTGGCCTGTGCGGTCTACCTGATGCTGTTTGAAAACGCGCTCTATGATCGGGGTGTCAATTTCAGCACCGGCGACTGGATAGCCTCCATTGCCGCAGTCTTGCTGATTCTCGAATTTGCGCGCCGCAGCGTGGGTTGGTTTATCCCGGTGCTGTGCATTCTCGCGTTGTCCTACGTCGCCTGGTGGGGGCAGTACGTGGACGGTATCTTCAACTTCCCGGGCCTGACCTGGGAGACCGTCCTGTTCCGTTCCTACATGGGTGGCCAGGGCATGCTCGGCTCCATTGCCCGGATCTCCTGGACCTATGTGTTCATGTTCATCCTGTTCGGGGCCTTCCTGGTGAAATCTGGCGCCGGTGACTTCATCATCGAGCTGGCCCGGTGCGCCGCTGGGCGCTTTGTCGGTGGCCCGGGCTTCGTGGCGGTGTTCTCCTCCGGGCTGATGGGGTCTGTCTCCGGCTCCAGTGTTGCCAATACCGTATCCACCGGCGTAATCACCATTCCCCTGATGCGCAAGGCGGGGTTCCCGGCTCGATTTGCAGCGGGTGTCGAGGCTGCAGCCTCCACTGGTGGTCAGCTGATGCCACCGGTGATGGGGGCAGGGGCGTTCATCATGGCCTCGTACACCCAGGTGTCCTACCTCACCATCATCTCCGTGGCCGCTCTGCCGGCCCTGCTGTATTTCCTGTCGGTGGCGATGTTTGTCCGGATCGAGGCCAAGCGCAGCCATGCCGTCAAACTGGAGGATGATGAAGCACCCACTCTGACGGATGTGCTCAAGGATGGCTGGCATTTCCTTTTGCCATTGGTGGTTCTGGTGGCGGCGCTGGTCTATGGCTTTACACCCACCTACGCGGCCGGTATTGCCATTCTGTCGGTGATCGTTGCGTCCTGGCTGTCGAAACACCCGATGGGCCCCAAGGACATCCTGGAGGCTCTGGTGATGGGTGCCCGCAACATTACCACTACCGCGATTCTGCTGATCACCGTCGGGCTGATTGTCATGGTGGTGTCGACCACCGGCATCGGTAATACCTTCTCGATTATGATTACCGACTGGGCCGGCGGCAGCCTGCTGATTACCATTGTTCTGGTGGCGCTGGCGTCACTGATCCTGGGCATGGGGCTGCCGGTGACGGCGGCCTATATTGTGCTGGCTACGCTGTCGGCTCCGGCGATCTACAACTTGATTGCCCAGAGTCAGCTGCTGGATCTGGTGATGAGCGGTAACCTGCCGGAGCAGGCCAAGTCGATCTTCATGCTGGTGGCGCCGGACAAGATGGACCTGCTGAGCGCGCCGATGGATCAGGCGACTGCCCAACAGTTGCTGGCGTCGGTGCCGGATACCTTCAGTTCGCAGTTGCTGGAACAGGCGTTGTCGCCGGCAACCCTGTCGATGGCATTGGTGGCCGCGCACATGGTGATCTTCTGGCTGTCCCAGGATTCCAACGTCACGCCACCGGTGTGCCTGACGGCGTTCGCTGCGGCCGCCATTGCCGGCACGCCCCAGATGCGCACCGGTTTCACCGCGTGGAAGCTGGCCAAGGGGCTGTACATTGTACCGCTGCTGTTTGCCTACTCGCCGTTGATCACCGGCGACTTCGACCAGATGTTGCAGGTGTTTTGCTTTGCCTTGTTTGGCATTTACGCCATCGTGGCAGGGCTTGAGGGGTACCTGGAGCATCCGCTCAATCCGCTGGTGCGGTTGCTGATGTTCCCCATTGGCGTGCTCATGCTCTGGCCCCATGGCCAGATTGCGTTGGACGTGACCGGGCTGGTGATCTTCATCATTGCCTTTGTGTGGAGCAGTCGCCAGAGCCGACGGATGTCCATGCCGGCCACCGCATGACGGAAGCCGGCCTATGACACTGCTGGAAGTCCTGGCGCTGTTGGCGCTGGGGGGCATTGCCGGATTCATCAACGTGCTGTCGGCAGGTGGCTCCATGCTGACCCTGCCGTTGTTGATGTTCCTTGGCTTGCCACCCCAGGTGGCCAATGGTACCAACCGGGTGGCCATCACCCTACAGAGTATTACCGCGGTGGGCAGTTTCCACCGCATGGGCCACGGCAACCTGATGGTGAGCCTGCGCCTGGCCGTGCCTGCGGTTCTGGGTTCGCTGCTAGGGGCCTGGGTGGCCACCTGGGTGCCCGATGCCGTGTTCGAGGTGGTCCTGGTCTCGGCCATGATCGGCGCCTCGGTGTTCATGCTGTTGCCGCAACCCAATCTGGATACCCGCCCGCTGACCGTGGACCGACTGACCCCGGCCATTTATCTGGCAATGTTCTTCGTTGGGATGTATGGCGGGTTTATCCAGGTCGGTGTCGGGGTGTTGTTTATTGTGGTGCTGTACCACATGCTCAAGATTGATCTGCGGCAGGTGAACGTGCTCAAGGTTTCCATTGTCCTGCCATTTACCTTCGCGGCGCTGGTAGTCTTTGCGATCAACGATCAAGTGCGCTGGGGAGTAGGCTTGACCCTGGCGCTTGGCAATGTCACCGGCGCCTTTATAGCGACCCATGTGAACATGAGCAAGCAGGGCGCGCGCTGGGTGAAGGCGATCACCCTGGCCATGGTGGCGGCCATTCTGGTTCGACTGATTTTGTACTGATAACCGAATAAAGAGGTTTTTGACGATGAAAGCGATGGTAATCGAAGAGTTCGGCGGCCCCGAGGTGTTTGTCGAGCGCGAGGTGGATACACCGGAACCGGCCGAGGGTCAGGTTCGCATCAAGGTGGTGGCCTCCAGTGTGAACCCGCTGGAAACCAAGATCCGTTCAGGGCTGGTGAAAACCGGCCCGGCAATGCCCGCAATCCTCAATGGTGATGTCTCCGGTGTGGTCGACAAGGTTGGTCCGGGCGTGACGGGGTTTGTCGAAGGCGACGAAGTGTTCGGTTGCGCCGGTGGTGTTAAGGGCTGGCAGGGTGCATTGGCAGATTACATGATTGCCGATGTCCGCCTGCTGGGTAAGCGCACGCCTGCCATGAGCCTGCCGCTGGCCGAGTGTGCGGCCTTGCCGCTGGTGTTCCTGACCGCCTGGAGCGCCCTGGTAGAGCGGGCCGGACTGCAGTCGGGTGAGCACGTGCTGATCCACGCCGGTACCGGTGGCGTGGGCCATGTGGCGATCCAGATTGCCAAGTACCTGGGCGCAAGGGTGGCTACCACGGTCTCTACCGAGGCGAAAGCCGAGCAGGCCCGTGCTTTGGGTGCTGATGACATTATTTTCTACAAGGACGAGTCGGTAGAGGACTACAAGCAGCGTCTGACCGGTGGCAAAGGGTTCAGCCTGGTGTTTGATACCGTCGGTGGTGGCAACGTGGACCGGTCCATTGAGGCCACGGCGGTGAACGGTCGTCTGTGCTCGATCAACACCCGCTCGACCCACGACCTGAGCCAGATGCACGCCAAGAGCCTGACGCTGCACGTGATCTTCCGTTCCATATCGCTGCTGCACGGCGTTGGCATGGATGACCAGCCACGGCTGCTGAAAGCACTGTGCGACTTGTTGGAGCAGGGCAAGGTCAAGCCGCTGCTGGATAGCCAGCGATTCAAGTTTACCCAGATCAGCGACGCGCACCGTCGCATTGAATCTGGCGAAGCTGTCGGCAAGATCCTGCTCGAGCGATAAGCGCTTTCAGGCATAAAAAAACGCCAGCCCGAGGGCTGGCGTTTTTCGTGGAGCTTACCGTAAAGGCTTAATGCTTAGGCGATGTTCGCTTCAGCAGCCTTCTTGGTGTAGTTCTCCATCTGGTCGAAGTTGAGATACTTGTAGATCTCTTTCGACATGCTGTTCAGATCCTTGGCGTACTCCATGTACTCCTGCGGGGAGGGGAGTTTGCCCAGAACCGCACCAACCGCTGCCAGTTCCGCGGAGGTCAGGTACACATTGGCACCATCACCGAGGCGGTTCGGGAAGTTACGGGTGGAGGTAGACAGCACGGTAGACTTGGCTGCTACACGGGCCTGGTTACCCATGCACAGGGAGCAACCCGGCATCTCGGTGCGCACACCGGCGGTGCCGTAGGTGTTGAAGTAGCCTTCTTCCATCAGCTGCGCCTGGTCCATCTTGGTCGGCGGAGACATCCACAAACGGGTGGTCAGGGCGCCTTTGTGCTGCTCAAGCAGTTTACCAGCGGCACGGAAGTGACCGATGTTGGTCATGCAGGAACCGATGAAGACTTCGTCGACCTTGTCGCCAGCGACTTCGGACAGGAACTTGGCATCGTCCGGGTCGTTCGGGCAGCACACGATCGGCTCTTTGATGTCGGCCAGATCGATTTCGACGACGTGAGAGTACTCGGCGTCTTTGTCGGCACGCATCAGCTTCGGATCGGCAATCCATTCTTCCATCTGCTTGGCGCGACGCTCCAGGGTACGCGGATCGCCGTAACCTTCAGCAATCATCCAGCGCAGCATGGTGATGTTGGAGCGCAGGTACTCGGCAACGGATTCTTCCGACAGGTTGATGGTACAACCGGCGGCGGAGCGCTCAGCGGACGCGTCAGACAGCTCGAACGCCTGCTCAACGGTCAGGTGCTCAAGGCCTTCGATCTCCAGGATGCGACCTGAGAATTCGTTGATCTTGCCTTTCTTCTCAACGGTCAGCATGCCTTGCTTGATGCCGTACAGGGGAATGGCGTGTACCAGGTCACGCAGGGTGATACCCGGCTGCATTTCGCCCTTGAAGCGCACCAGTACGGATTCCGGCATGTCCAGCGGCATAACGCCAGTGGCGGCCGCGAAGGCTACCAGGCCAGAGCCGGCCGGGAAGGAAATGCCCATCGGGAAACGGGTGTGGGAGTCACCACCGGTACCAACGGTGTCTGGCAGCAGCATGCGGTTCAACCAGGAGTGGATGATGCCGTCACCCGGACGCAGGGCAACACCGCCACGAGTCTGGATGAAGTCCGGCATGGTGTGCTGCATTTCCACGTCTACCGGCTTCGGGTAGGCCGCGGTGTGGCAGAACGACTGCATAACCAGGTCAGCCTGGAAACCCAGACACGCCAGATCTTTCAGCTCGTCACGGGTCATCGGACCGGTGGTGTCCTGTGAACCCACGGTGGTCATGTGCGGCTCGCAGTAAGTGCCAGGACGAACGCCTTTGCCTTCTTCCAGGCCGCAGGCCTTACCGACCATCTTCTGGCCCAGGGTGAAGCCCTTGGTGCCAGCTTCCGGATCGCTCGGCAAACGGAAGATGTCAGTGGCGCCCAGACCCAGTGCTGTGCGGGCTTTGGCGGTCAGGCCACGGCCGATGATCAGCGGAATACGGCCGCCGGCCTGAACTTCGTCCAGGATTACGTCGGACTTGAAGCCGAACTCGGAGATGGTTTCACCCGCTTCGTTAAGGATCTTGCCTTCGTATGGACGGATCTCGATGACGTCGCCCATGTTCAGATCGTCAACCGGTGCTTCAAATACCAGGGCGCCAGCGTCTTCCATGGTGTTGAAGAAGATCGGAGCAACCTTGTTACCGATGCACACGCCGCCGGCGCGCTTGTTCGGTAC
>Ga0207899_1000142_pt1 | contig 33687 bp, 30 predicted proteins | sample MalvirmetaMSP134_FD_184235 | JGI IMG/M metagenome (GOLD analysis project Ga0207899, IMG submission 184235) | Marine viral communities from the Deep Pacific Ocean - MSP-134 (SPAdes) | ecosystem: Environmental > Aquatic > Marine > Oceanic | place: Pacific Ocean | collected 2011-06-28
CAACTTTATGGAAGAAATGCGCAACGCCGGCCAGGTCACCGGCGGCCCGGCGCCCTTCAGCCAAACCGACCGCAAGGAATTCGCCGACAAACTGGACCGCTGGCTGCAACGCAATCGGCAGGCTTAACTATGCCCTGTTTGTACGCCTGAACACTTGTTGATAATGATTCTCTTTAAATTTTAAAAGTTACCCGCTACCCTTTGCGCTTTCCCATCGCCCACGGAGTGAAAACATGTCCGGCCGTTCCAGCGCCTCCAGCCCTTCCACCAGCAGTTTTGCCGCCCTTGCCCGCCTGCTGAGATACGCCCGGGGCTATAGGCGACAGATCATTACGGCCAGCATCTGCTCCATCATCAACAAGCTGTTCGACATTGCCCCGGAAATCTTGATTGGTGTCGCCATCGACGTGGTAGTCAATCAGGAAGAGAGCTTTGTTGCCGGCCTGGGCTTTGAGACAGCCCGGGAGCAGATTACCATCCTGGCGGTGCTGACCTTCTTCATCTGGGCTGGGGAATCCCTGTTCGAATACCTGTACCAGATCCTGTGGCGCAACCTGGCCCAGCGCCTGCAGTCCGACTTGCGGCAAGATGCCTACGAGCATGCGCAACGCCTGGACATGAGCTTCTTCGAGGCCCGCAGCTCCGGGCAGCTAGTCGCCACCATGAACGACGACGTCAACCAGCTGGAACGCTTCCTGGACGGCGGCGCCAACGCCATGATCCAGGTCTTGGTCACCGTAGTAGCAGTCGGTGCCGTGTTCTTCGTGCTATCGCCGTTGATTGCGCTGCTGGCGTTCACCCCCATCCCGCTGATCATCTGGGGCGCCTTCTACTTCCAGCGCAAGGCCGGCCCTCTGTACGCCGACGTGCGGGAAAAAGTCGGTGATCTCTCCAGCCGATTGGCCAACAACCTGGGCGGCATCGCGACCATCAAGAGTTTTACGTCGGAACAACGTGAAGCAGAACGCCTCAAGGCCAGCAGCGAAGCCTACGTGGAGGCCAACCGCCGGGCCATTCGCATCAGCTCGGCGTTCATCCCGGTGATCCGCATGGCCATCCTGGCCGGATTCCTGGCCACCTTTACCGTGGGCGGCATGATGGCCCTGGAAGGCTCGCTGAATGTTGGCGCCTACGGCGTGCTGGTGTTCCTGACCCAGCGCCTGCTCTGGCCACTGACCGGCCTGGCCGAAGTCATAGACCTGTTTGAACGTGCCATGGCCAGTACCCGTCGCATCCTGGACCTGCTGGCCGAACCAGTGCACGTGCACGACCAGGCTGGCCAGCCCCTGGCCGAACCGGTCAAAGGCCACGTCCGCTTTGAGCAAGTAAGCTTTCACTATCCTTCCAGTGGCGCGGGTATAAGGGACATCGACCTGACCGTGCCTGCTGGCAACACCCTCGCCCTGGTCGGCGCTACCGGGTCTGGCAAATCCACCCTGATCAAACTGCTGCTGCGGTTTTACGACCCCAGCCACGGTCGCATCCTGATCGACGACCAGCCGATCCAGAGCGTCAGCCTGAAATCCCTGCGCAGCGCCATTGGCCTGGTGAGCCAGGACGTCTATCTGTTCGAGGGAAGCATTCGGGATAACCTCACCTACGGAAAACCGAACGCCACCGAGGCCGACATCATCGACGCCGCAAAAACGGCCGAAGCCTGGTCCTTTATTGAAGCCCTGCCCGATGGCCTGGACACGGCGGTTGGTGAGCGTGGTATACGACTGTCCGGCGGCCAGCGCCAACGCCTGTCTCTGGCCCGCGCGCTCCTGAAAGACCCACCGATCCTGGTGCTGGATGAAGCTACCAGTGCGGTCGACAATGAGACCGAAGCGGCCATTCAGCGCTCCCTGAAACGCATCGGCCACAACCGGACGGTAATCATGATTGCCCACCGCCTGTCGACCATTGTCGACGCCGACACCATTGCCGTAGTTGAGTCAGGCAAGGTGGTGGAAGCGGGCAACCATGACGAATTGCTAGAACAGCAAGGCGCCTACTACGCGCAGTGGCAGGTGCAGACCGGGCAGGCGATGCCGACAGTGCCGGCCTAAGAAAGCGCCAGCCTGAAACTACGACCGAGCCTGGCCGGAACCAGCCAGGCGCACCCAATAACATTATTGATAGTGATTCGCGTTTAGATTATGCTGCGGAGCTTCTGATTGCCGGGAGTCCGCATGTCTGCGTTTTTCGAAGTATCCAGCCTCGGTGTTCGCATCGGCGACACCACCATCGTGAAAGACATCAACCTGGACTTCCGGGAGGGCGAAGTCACCGCCCTGCTCGGCCATAACGGCTCTGGCAAATCCACCCTGCTCAAAGTATTGGCCCGGCAACTAGCGCCGGCCAAGGGTGACGTTCGCCTGCTGGGTAACTGCAAGCACCGCACCGATGCCCGCGAATTCGCCCGCACCGTGGGTTACCTGCCCCAGCACCCGCCCGGCACCGACGGCCTGACCGTCCGCGAACTAGTGGCGTTGGGCCGCTACCCCTGGCGCGGCCCCCTTGGCCGCTACACATCCGACGACTACGAGCTGATTGACCAGGCGATTGCCGACACCGGCCTGACCCCATTCCGTCATCGCTCGGTGGACACCCTGTCCGGCGGCGAACGCCAACGAGCCTGGATTGCCATGCTGCTGGCCCAGCAAACCCGTTGCCTGCTGCTGGATGAGCCTATCTCAGCCCTGGACGTCAAGCATCAGGTTGAAACCCTGCGCCTGGTCCATCGCCTGGCCGAGGAACGGGATCTGACCGTGGTGGTGGTTCTACACGATGTGGATCTGGCCGCCCGGTTCTGTGATCGCCTGGTAGCCCTGCGTGGCGGCCAACTGATCGCCGATGGAACCCCGCAGGAAATCATGAACAGTGGCACCCTGGAGACCATCTACGGCGTGCCCATGGGCGTCATGGAACGTGCCCCGGGTCAGTGGGTGTCCTATGTGCACTAGCTCCCTTTTCACCAACCCCCTTTTCATCCAACCCCTAGCACGGATAACGGCCGGCCTGTGTCTGCTGCTGTTGTCCGCGACGGCAGCGGCGCAAACCTGGCAGCACGAACAGGGCCGCGTGAGCCTGAATGAGCCACCGCAACGCATTGTGGCCCTGAATTGGGCCGCCACCGAAGCGCTGCTTCTGTTGGGCGTAACCCCGGTGGGGGTGGCGGACAAATCGGGCTATGCGACCTGGGTCCGTGAACCGGTATTGCCGGACCACGTGCCCAACATCGGCACCCGTGTCGCCCCCAGCCTTGAAGCCATTGCCGAACTCGAGCCAGACCTGATCATCACCAGTTCGGAAATGGCACCGGCGGCGGATCTCCTGCAACAGATCGCGCCTACTTACGTCAGCAGCGTCTACAAAAAAGGCTCCCAGCCCTTTGCCAAAGCCCGGCAGATGCTCATTACCCTGGGTGAAATGCTCGACCGGGAAGATCGGGCCCGGGAGATACTGGCCGATATCGACACCACCCTGGCCGACCAGCGCCGTCGGCTGGAAGCGCACGGCGCCCACAAACGGCCGGTTGCCCTGGTCAGTTTCCTGGACGACCGTCACGTTCGCATCTTTGCGCCCAATGGCCTGTACCAGACCACCCTGGACGGTCTTGGGCTGGACAATGTCTGGCCCCACGACGGCAACTACTGGGGCTTTTCCACGGTAGGCCTGGAAGCCATTGCGCCCTACCCGGACGGCAGGATTGTGGTGATTGAGCCTACCCAACCAGGCCTGTCAGATAACCTCGCCCAGAGCCCGTTCTGGACCTACCTTCCCGCCGTGCAGCGCAGCCAGGTCTACCAGATTGAGCCGGTGTGGCCCTTCGGCGCCGTGTTTCCGGTCAAGCGATTGGCCATTCAGCTTACCGACGCGCTGATCCAGGGAGGTAGCGATAATGTACGTTGAGTCCCAGGTTGCCACCACCGCGCCACGGCTGCCGGGCAAGCTGCCGCTGACTGCCATCCTGCTCTGGCTGGGTGCACTGGCGGCCAGCGCTGCGCCCTGGCTGCCGGAGCTGGACCTGCTATCAGTCGTGTCGGCGTTCTGGTCCTACGACGGCAGTGATTACAGCTCGGTGCTGGCTCACTTCAGCTGGGCTCCCCGCGTCTCCATTGCCCTGCTCATTGGTTGCGGCCTTGGCCTGGCTGGCGCCGTAACCCAGCAGGTTCTGGGCAACCCCCTGGCCTCGTCGACCACCCTGGGCGTGGAAGCCGGCGGTCAGTTCGGCGTAACCCTGGCCACCCTGTTCGCGCCGGCCTTGCTGGCCTTCAGCCAGGACCTGGTTGCGGTTGCCGGTGGCCTGCTGGCGATCGGCATGGTTGTCGCCCTGACCTGGCGCCTGGGTTTCTCGCCGGTGACTGTCATTCTTGCTGGCCTGGTGATTACCTTTTTCATGGGCGCTTTGAACATGGCGTTCCTGCTGATCAAGGGCGAATGGCTGGGCAATCTGTTTATCTGGGGCGCCGGCTCCCTGGTCCAGAACAGCTGGCAGCCATTCATGGATCTTTGGCCGCGGGTTCTGATTCTGGGTGCGGCCCTGGTGTTGCTAATGCGCCCCCTGCAACTGCTGCAACTCGGGCAGGCTTCCGCCAGCTCCCTCGGCGCCCGGGTTGGCCTGCTTCGAATGCTGGCGCTGTTCCTGGTGGTGTTGATGAGCGCCACCGTGGTCAGCCGGGTGGGCGTTGTCGCCTTTGTCGGTTTGGCGGCACCGGTACTGGCACGTCTGCTCGGTGCCCGAACCCTGCAGGAGCGTCTTTTCTGGAGCACCCTGCTCGGAGGCGGGCTACTGCTGTTAGCAGACACCCTGGCGCACTGGGCATCTTCCTGGGGTGATGGCTCTCTGGTGCCCACCGGCACCACAACGGCCCTGATCGGCGGCCCCATTATTCTGCTGGCACTGCAGGGCTTCAAAAATACCCACCACATGCCCGGCCAGGAATCCAACCCCGGTGCTTTCCTGCCAAAACGGCGGTCGGTTCTGGTCACTGGCGCGGTTTTACTGTGTCTGCTGCTGGCCACCTTTTTTGTCTCCATGGGCTGGTCACCGGGCTTGCAGGACTGGAGCTGGACACCCATCGCCGACTGGGGCGAAGCCTGGGTCTGGCGCGGCCCGCGACTGCTGGCTGCCATTCTTGCGGGCGTTTGCCTTGGCCTGGCCGGCAGCCTGATCCAGCGCATGACCGGCAACGTGATGGCCAGCCCGGAGTTGCTTGGCATCAGCGGCGGTGCTGCTCTGGTCATGGTGCTGATTGTGCTCACCGGCACCGAGATCGGCCGCGCCGGCCAGCTTGGCGCAGCTACCCTGGGAGCAGCCGCTGCTCTCGGCCTGCTGATCCTGCTGGCCCGGCGCCATCGCTTTGCCGGCAACCAGCTGTTGCTGGGCGGCCTGGCGCTGTATGTCTTCATGGATTCGGGACTTCGTCTGGTGATGGCCTCCGGCGGTACCGTTGCCGCCAAGCTGCTGAACTGGATGTACGGGGCCACCTGGCTGATTTCAGAAACCGAGGCCCTGAGTCTTCTCGGCCTGACCCTGGTGATTTGCCTGGGCCTGTTCGTTGCCATCCGGCCACTGACGCTGCTGGCGCTAGGCGACACCTCGGCCTCGTCGCTGGGTCTGCCGGTTACCCGGGCACGCCTAGGGCTGCTGGTTCTTGCGGCCATTCTGACCGCCGCGGCCACGGTGGTCATCGGCCCCCTCAGTTTTGTCGGGCTGATTGCACCTCACCTGGCACGGGTGTTGGGGCAGCAGACCGTAGGCCGGCAGATGATCGTGTCCGCCCTGGCCGGTGGTCTGTTGTTGGCGCTGGCCGATTACTTGTCTCGAATCGTGATCTTCCCGTCGCAACTGCCGGCAGGCCTACTCGCAGCCCTGGTTGGAGGCATTTACTTCCTGTGGGGGCTGAGCCGTCATGGCCGTGCCTGAGTGCGATTACACAGACTGGCGTGAGCGCTATCGCCAGTTGCTGTCCGACTCAGATCTCAACGCCGATACGGTGCTGAGCCAGGCTCTGGCCCTGACGGGTTCTTCAAGGCAGGCTCAATCGCTTTCAGCCTACGGACGAACGGTGCCTTTGTCCCTGGCGCAGTGTCTGGCTCAGCCAGAGCGCCTGCGACACCAGCTCAGAATGGATCATCCGGAAGCTTCAGACGCCCGCCTGATGCGGGCGCATGTGTCTGTCGTGCAACAGGATCTGGCGCTGTCGGTGATTGCACCGCTGACGCTGAGGCTGTTTCGGGACGGCGAGGCGCCGCTGCCGAATGAGGACGAGGTGTTTCTGGGGCAATCGACTAGGACCATGGCCAATTCGCGCTGGTTTCACACGCCGACCGGGCCATCGCTTGGTGTCGAGGACTTCGTGGAGCACCTGGCAGGTCAGGTCAACGCTTGGTATCCGGTGTTCCGGAAGGCACTCGGCGTCAGTCCCGGCGCATTCTGGAGCAGTATTGGCCTTGGTCTGGGCGCGCCGTTTTCGGCGGTGTGGAATCAAGCTGAAGCGCAGTCGGTGTGCGCGTTGGCTCAGGCGTGGCTGGACAGCTTTGAATGCGACAGCAGCCGGTTTGTGGGCTGGATTCCGGCGACGCTCAATGGACAAACCCGCGCCATACCCCAGCGCAAGGGCTGCTGCCTGAAGTATCTGTTGCCGGAGGGTGGTTACTGCGGTACCTGTGGAGTGCATCGCAAAGCGCGTCTGGCAGAGCTCAACCGGCTGGACCTGGACCCAAGCCCACGCCCCAGGCCGAGCCAATCGCCAGGCCAATGGCTGCCAGGGCAATAACCAGCCCGGCGCCCGCGGCGATTTTAAGTCCCTCGATCATTTCCTGTTCCGGTGTCATTGCTTCTTCTCCCTGCCTCCATTGCGTGGAAGAGACAACCGGAATAGGCCACGCCCACTCCGGTTCCTGGTCCAATCTCAGCTTCAGAAAACTCGGGATACGGTCAAACTGGCGTTTGCCGGGTCTCCGTAGAAACCCTGGGCCGACGTACCGAATTTCTTCAGGCTCTCGATGTACTTTTCATCAGTCACGTTGTTCACATTCAGCGTGGCATTCCAGTTGCGGGCAAAGTCGTAGCTGGCCATCAGGTCAACCACCGCATAACTCTCCTGCTCGGTTACGATGACAGCTCCGGCGTTTGGCCCGCTGGTCGCAACACCCTGCTCCTGACTGATCTCTGACTGCCAGCGGATTTCACTGCCAAGCTTCAAGCCTTCAACACCGGGCACTTTCCAGGTTCCGCGCAGCTGCGCCAGGTGCTCCGGCACGAAAGATTTTTCCGGGTTGCCGTCGGCATCCTCAATGTCGACATAGGTGTAACCGGCAAACAGCTGAATGCGGTCAGTCACATCACCGACAAATTCCAGCTCGATCCCCTGGCTCTTAAGGCCATCCTGGCCTCTGTAATAAGGATCCTGAGTTCCCGCGTAGGTACCTGCCGCTTCCGCTACGTTCTGCTGCTCTGTCTGGAACAACGCCACGGTGGTGTTCACACGGTCGTCAGCGAACTCGCTTTTCAGACCCACCTCGTAGTTAACGCCATCAATAGGTTCAAGACGGTCCCGGTTGATGTCCTCCTCCGTCTGCGGTGTAAAGATTTCCGTGTAGCTTGCGTACACCGAGTGGTCATCAGTGAGATCGTAAATCAAGCCAGCGTAGGGTGTTTCCACCGCATCGTAGCTGGTGGTCTTGGTGCGGCCGTAGCTCTCACCTTCGCTATCGAGCCAGGTAAGGCGCAGTCCGGTAATGGCGGTCAGCCGTTCGGTCAGCGACCAGCGCGCGGCGGCGTAGGTGGCCACTTCCTTGTCGGTCCAGTCAGAGCCGCCAACGCCGTTATCAAAGGAAGGTCTCGGGTAGTTGCCCTGCCATTCTTCGAGCGGTGGCAGCGGGTCACCAATACCCTGACCATAGCGGGATTCATCGACGGTTTCCGAGCGCGACCAGGTGGCGCCTAGAACCAGTTCGTGGGTGCGATTGGCCAGCTCAAACGGTCCGGTGGCGTAGGCATCGACCACCCACTGCTCCACATCAAGATCGTACTGGCTGGGGTAGGCTCTCAGCCCCTCGCCCGTGTCGGGATCTGGTGTACCGTATTGATAAAACAGCTCGGATTCACTCTCACTTTCCAGTCTGAGCACCGAGCCTTGGGCCCGCCAGCCGTTGCCTAGCTGCTGCTGGAGTTCCACAAAGCTGTTGTGCTGAGTGTTGTCCCAATAAGACCAGTCTGAAGAGGTGCTGGTAGAACGGGCGTAATCGGTGGCGGTGCCGTCGGTATAGAACAGCGGCAAGGCGCCCCACATGGGGCTGTCGGTATCGGAGGTCTGTAGAGAATGTCCCAGCGTCAGCAGGGTGGTGTCGGTGAGGTCCGCCTCAATCACCCCGTAGAACATCTGTTTTTCGTTGCTGTAACGATCGAGGTACGAGTCCTTTTCTTCATAGCCCGCCACGACCCGGCCCCGAACCGCGCCGGATTCCGACACCGCACCAGACACATCGCCAACGATGCGCTTCTTGTCCCAGGAGCCGCCGGTGACGGCGATGGAGCCCTGCGTGTCTGCGGTTGGACGCTTGCGAATAAAGTTAACGGTGGCCGAGGGGTTGCCCGACCCGGTCATAAGGCCATTGGCGCCGCGCACCACTTCGACCCGGTCAAAAAAGGCGGTGTCCAACTCGCCCTGTACGTTGTCGTAAACCGCCGGCAGGCCCACTCCGTCATACTGGAAGTTATTGATGTCGAAACCGCGGGCGGTGTAATAGGTGCGGTCAGTTTCCACCGATTCCACGGTCACACCGGTGGTACCTTCAAGAACATCGTTGATGTCGTTCTGAGCAAAGTCGTCCATCTGTTCACGGGTAACCACCGTGACCGACTGTGGGGTTTCCCGGTGGGTCAGCCCCATCTTCATGGTGGTGGTTGTAGTTTCAGCCACGTAACTGCGGGTCTGCTCAGAACTTGCCGCTTCTCGCTTCGCGGACACTTCAAGCGGCTCGAGAGCCACCGGCTGCTGGCCCTGGGCTACCGCCAGACCCGGCATCGAAGCTGCCATGACCGCGGTGAACAGCGCCTTGCGGCGGAAGCTGGTTTCGGACATTCGGGACATCGTTTTCTCCGTTTTTAGGTCACTCATTTTTAATGCGCACATCTTAATGCGAATCATTCTGATTTAAAATAATTAATTTAAAACAACCACAACGAATGGCCGTCAAAACGGGGCGGTAACAGCAGCAAGGTATGACAAGTGCTATCCTGAGAGCTCCGCCGTACCGCGTTTTGATGCCCCAACCACGACGTCCAAGGGAGGTTCCGATGCCCTCAATAAAACCTCTGGCAATGGCCTGCTGCATCTACCTTTCGGCCCTGCCCTGTGCTTTTGGCCAGACCTTTTCATCGGATGACGTAACCTTCCGGCTGGACACCGTTGCCGCCGGGCTGGAACACCCCTGGAGCCTGGCGTTCCTTCCTGACGGCTCATTACTGGTGACCGAGCGGGCGGGAAGACTTCGGATAATCCGCGACGGCAAGCTGGTTCCGGAGCCGGTTGCCGGCGTGCCTGATCTGGTGGTGTCTGGCCAGGGCGGCCTTTTGGACGTGCTGCTTCATCCCGAGTTTGTCGAAAACCGAACCCTGTTCCTGAGTTACTCGCACCGGAATCGCGATGGCATGACTACCCGCGTGGCCAGGGCAACTCTGGCTAATGATCGGCTGACTGACGTCGAAGTGATTTTCGAGGCGGGACCACGCTCTGGGAAGAACCGCCACTTCGCCGGGCGCATGGCTTTCGATGGGGCGGGCAATCTTTACATTGCGGTCGGGGATCGGGGGGAAATGGATCGTGCCCAGGATACGTCGGACGACGCCGGCGGCGTGCACCGGATCACCATTGATGGCGAACCCGCAGCGGACAACCCCGATTTGGACAACGCTCGCATCAACGACACATTTTTCACCTGGGGTAACCGCAATATTCAGGGCATGACGGTACACCCGGTAACGGGAGCGGTCTGGACCCACGAGCATGGTCCGCGGGGCGGCGACGAAATTAACATTTTGAGTGCCGGCACAAACTATGGCTGGCCGGAGATCACCTACGGCATCGACTATTCAGGACTGCCCATCACCCTGAATACAGAAAAAGAGGGTATGGCCCGGCCCCTGCACTACTGGGATCCATCGATTGCGCCGTCAGGTATGGCGTTCTACACCGGCTCGCAGATACCGGAGTGGCGCGGCGACTTGTTTGTTGGCGCACTGAAGATGCGGAAGCTGGTACGGCTGCGAATCAAGGATGGCACCGTGGTTGAAGAGGAGGACTTGCTGGAAGACCTGGGGGCGCGCATCCGGGATGTCCGAGCGGGACCGGAAGGCGCGCTTTGGCTACTCACCGATGCGCCCGAAGGCAAGGTTTACCGCCTGGTTCCCGCTCAGTGAGGGTCGTTGGTGCGCTCGGTTTTCTCGAACTGGGGCAGATCGTCGGTTATGTCGAACCAGTCTGACTTGGAACCGACGTAAATGTGCCGTGACGGGCCTTTTTCCAGCGGTTCGTTGATGACACCGATCCGCAGGCGCAGGATACCCGGGATGGCATCCAGACGGCTGTAAAGATGGCTGCCACAGCGATTGCAGAAGGCCCGGTATTTGCCAGGACGGGATTCGAATTCGGTTACCCGCTCTTCACCAGCCAGGTACTGGAAGTGGATTTTCCGAACCGGTGAGCTGGCCGAAAAAGCGCTGCCGTGGGCCCGTCGACATTGACTGCAGTGACACAAAGAAATCGGTCCGAGCGGGCCATCGTATTCAAAGGTAATGTCGCCGCACAGGCATTGGCCGGTAAACATGGGAATCTCTCTCGGTTCAGCGGGTCGAATCAAATCAGCGCCGATGATACCCGGCGGCCACTTGAAGAACCAGCGTGCCGGCACCATCTTAACATCACACAGAACGAATAGGAGGAACGTATGTCATTCAGCACACTTCCGAACATCGGCATGGGAACTTTCCGGCTGAAAGGCAATGATGCACGGGATGCCGTCAAAAGTGCCCTGTCACTGGGTTATCGACACATCGATACCGCCCAGATGTACGAGAACGAGGCGGAAGTTGGCGATGGCATTACGTCCAGTGGTATTCCCCGTCGTGAAATCTTTCTGACCACCAAAATCTGGCATGACCAGCTCCGCGCCAGCGACCTGATCAACAGCCTGCACGGCAGCCTGGCTCGCCTGAAGACTGACCACGTCGATCTGACCCTGATCCACTGGCCCTCCCCGGATGACGAAGTACCCATGGCAGAATATCTCAACGCCCTGCGGGACGCCCAGAGGGAAGGCCTGACCAAGCACATCGGCATTTCAAACTTCACATGTGCCCAGATGGATGAGGCCGTTGAGATTCTGGGAGAAGGCGCCCTGCTCACCAACCAGGTGGAAGTGCACCCGTTTCTGGCCAATCGCAAAGTCGTGGAGCACGCCCAGAAACTGGGTATTACCGTGACCGGTTACATGCCGCTGGCCGTTGGCAAGGTAATGGAAGATGAAACGCTCCAGCGCATCGGCCAGGCACACAACGCAACAGCTGCGCAGGTTGCCATTGCCTGGGTCGCGTCCAGAGGCATCGTGCCGATTCCTTCATCCACTCGTCCCGCGCACCAGAAAGCCAACCTTGATGCGTTGAACATCACGCTGAGCGAGGAAGAGATTCGCGCTATCGACGAACTGGACCGCGGTGACCGGATTGCGGATCCTGGCTTCGCGCCAAACTGGGACTGAGCCAACAGCCAAGGGCGAAAAGAATGAGCGTGGCCGCCGGTAGCAGCAGGAACCAAACCAGCTGCAATGCCCAATAGGTGGCCGCGCTGAACAGCACCCAAAGTAGGGGTATCGGCAGCAACGGCCAGAGCCATACTCTGGGCATCATCGCTAATACCAGCGAACTGGCGGCAAGAGTGACGTCCGGCGTTAACCCAAACACCGCCATGGCCCCCAGCTCTCCGGACTGCAGCACCGTCACCCAGGGCAGCGCCACAACGCCGGTCAGCCAAAGCCCTGTAAACACCCCGGCTCGGCCCTTCGGAATCGCCTCCGAGTGACAGCAGATGGCCAGAACTGCGATCAATAGTCCTTGAGCCACGAACGCCCAGCCAAACCAGACCGCCGGCCAGTTTATTTCGCCAAAATAGCGAACCAGGAACCCAGCCCCACTGCCAATCCAGGCTGCGGCAACCAACCACACTGCCAAGCGACGCCATGCGTGCGTTGGCCGGCACATCATCCAGGGCACAGCAAGTGTCAGCGGCACGACAAGCAGTTGCCAGGGCCAGAAATCCTGATTGAGCCGGATGAACAGCCGAAGAAATACCTGCGGCCCGAACATCAGAAAATCCTGCAAGGAATAACTTAGCCAGGCGACATCCGTCACAGCGACCTCACAAACGCCGCCATCCGCTGCCGCTGCGATTCACTGGGTAGTTCGCCGTACATCGCTGCCATGTTCTCCTGCATGTGGGCAACCTGCGATGTCGCCGGAATGGCGCAGGTGACTGCCGGATGGGCGATTACAAACTTGAGGAAAAACTCCGCCCAACTGCCAATTCCGGCCGCCGCTGCCCAGGGTGGCAAGGGCTCAGATTGTACACGGCGAAACAGTGCGCCACCCTGGAATGGGCGATTAACGATCACAGCAATACCGCGCTCACGTGCCAGTGGCAGCAGAACCGATTCAGCCTCTCGATCAAGGACGTTGTAGGTTAGCTGCACAAAATCCAGCGGTTCGGTTTCCATAATGCGAGCAAATTCATCGTGACGCCGGCCATGGGAGGTGGTGATTCCAAGGTAACGAATTTCGCCATCGGCCTTCATCTCCTTGAGGGTCTCAAGGTGCCCCCGCCAACCCAACAGGTTGTGGACCTGTAGCAGATCAAAACGGGCGACTCCCCACCTATTGCGTGACGATTCAGCTTGCGTGCGCGTAGCCGATTCATCAGCGGTCCAGATTTTTGTGGCAGCAAAAACCTGATCGTGCGCCTGCAACGCATTCAGCGCCTTGCCCAACACATCCGCCGATGATCCGTACATGGGCGAACAGTCGACCACACTGCCGCCGCGATCAAAGAAGGTCTTGAGCACCTCCGTCCGACTCTCAATGAGATAGGGATCGTTGCCAACGTTGAAGGTAATCCAGGTGCCCATGCCAATGGCGGGCACGGATTCACCGGATGAGGGGACCGTGCGCAGGATTGGAACAGCGGCGGTACCACCCGCCAGTTCCGCAAACAAGCCCGGAGAGGCCAGGGCGAACCCGCTAATACTCGCGCCAATAACAAGCTGCCTACGTGTAAGTCGCACTGCCACACCTGCCCCTTGTGCGCCCTTGCGCACTATGCACTGGCGTCAGGCCCCGTAATGGGCCTCCAGGTACTTCAGAATTCGTGCCGATTCGAACATAGATTCATCCGTATTCGGATCTTCCAGGTATGGCACCTGCACCCGTCTATGTTGCTGGAAAAAGGCATCCCGCTTGCCGCCTGGAATCGGCGTATAGGGCCCCGGTTTCAGGCGCTGCGTTGCCGGCCCGAGCTCTGTCCAGTGCTCTTTGCCCAGGTTATGCAGCGTGTACGGGATTTCGAGTTCACACAAACGTTCCCGAACCAGGCGCGAAAACGGGCTGCCCTCAAAGCTCCACAGGTGCAGAGGCTGCGCCGGCTGGCTACTGACCCTGGCTCTCAAGCCTCGAAGGGCACTGACGGCCGACGCAACCGAGCCCACGGCCGGCTGCCAGGGCTTGCCCCGATAAAACTTCGGGACCGAACGTCCGGCGTATTCCCGGAACAGGTAGGCCACGATATCGCTGGATTCATACATCACGGTGTCGGTGTTTTTATCCACCAACAGCGGAAATTGCTGCTTACCCCCGATCTCGGCGGCCTCGGCCCGAAAACGCTGGCCGCCTTTCGGGCAAGGACGGATGTCCACGTCCAGGTGCAACGCCGTGAACGCCTCGCGGACACGCCGACAAAACGGGCAGGCTTCCATGTCGTAGAGAATGATGGGCAGCTCGGGCTGTACGCACTTCTCGACAACCATACAGCCCCGCCAGGCCGACAGAGACGAGGTTGTCACTGATCCGAGCACGTTGACGTTATGAGCGAGTAAATTGGGCATAGCAAAAAACCTTCAGTTGGTGTTTCTCTTAATTATCATGCCATCGGCCGGTTTTCCATTGGCTCACCGGCGCTTACCGCCGCCGGCAACGTAATGATTCAAAAAGCCACTTACAGGAAGTCACAAAAAATCAATACAAACAATGACCCTACTGCCATTTTTTAACGTCATGTATAAGTTTTCTGCATAGTACGCACAACAAAGATGGGCTATTGTTGAAGAATAAGAATCCATCGGTCTTCATCAGGGTAATCCGGGTATGCAGCGCGCTCACAAGGCAAGAGACAAGGGCTCGTTCCTCAAACGTTCGGTCATCGCCGCAGTTTCCGCGCTGGCGTTGGCCGGCAGCCCTGCCCTGTTGGCCCTCGACAAGGACGAAGGCGGTTTTTCGTCGGCCCGGGTCTGGAGCAATCAGGTTCGCGACTACGCCGCCAAGTCCCTGGACGCCGAAAATGCTTTGAGTGTCGCCGCCATTCCCCTGAACGGACCGGGCATTGAGCAGTACATCAATGCTGACGAGCTGATGAGCCCCGGCTCCATCATGAAACTGGTTACCACCTACGCCGCCCTCGAAATTCTCGGCCCCAGTCACCACTGGGACACCGATTTCCTGACCGACGGTGACATGGTCGGCGATACCCTGAACGGCAACCTGTACGTGCGCTTTGGCGGTGATCCGAAGCTCACCATTGAACGGCTGTGGAGCACACTGGGGGAACTGCGCAGCATGGGCATTACCACCATCGAAGGCGATCTGATTCTGGATGGCGACTATTTCAGAATCGACGGTGGTTTCCCTCAATTCGAGGACAATGGCGACAACCCTCACGCGCCGTTTCTGGTGGAACCGTCACCCTTCCTGACCAACCTGAACCTGTTGCATTTTCAGGTGCGCGCCGACGAACGTGGCACCCAGGCCTGGAGTGTGCCAGCTCTGACCGATGTGGTGATTGATAACCGCGTCACTGCTACTGCGGAAGGCGCCTGCCCGAGCCGCCGAAGCTTTGAGTGGGAACCCATCTTTCACGATGACAACAAGGTGACCGTTCGCGTGACTGGTGCCCTGCCCCAGGGCTGCCGAACCACTCGTTACCTGTCGCTGATGCCCCATGACCAATACAGCGCCGGCCTGATCCGATCAATGCTTGCGGAAACCGGCGTTACAGTCAACGGCGCCGACGGCACCGGCCAGACCCCGGAAGACGCACGTCTGGTCATGAAGACCACCTCTCCCGACTTGGTCGCCATGGTGCGCGACATCAACAAATGGAGCAGCAACGTCATGGCGCGCCAGATGCTGCTGAATATCGGAGCCGAAAACCGGCTGGACGATGAGGATGATGATCGGGTCGCTGGCATTCGGGTAATTTACGAATGGCTGGAGAAGAAAGGCATCAACACCGCAGGCATGGTGATTGATAACGGCGCGGGCCTCACTCGCCATGGCCGCATTACCGCGCGCCAGGGTGCACAACTGCTGCAACACGCCTGGAACAGTCCGTTTTCCGCCGACCTGATGGCTTCCATGCCCATCATCGCGATGGATGGCACCATGGCCCGCCGGTTGCGCAACACCGGCATGGACGGCAGTGGCCGGATCAAAACCGGTTACCTGGAAGATGTCCGCTCCATCGCCGGTTTCACCCGGGACGAACACAACACCACCTGGGCCGTGGTCGGCATGGTCAACAACGATCCTGCCTGGAATGGCCAGGCGGTTCTGGACCGGGTTCTCTACTCACTACACTATCGCCCACCGACCGGCACCGCATTCTCTCGGGCCGAGTCCGGTACCGGTAAGCCGGAAACCTCAATTCAATAAAAAAGCCCCGGTCAAACCGGGGCTTTTAGTTTCTGGCGGGGTCGTCCCGCTTTTCAGGGCTAGGGTATTACGAAATCATCCAGCAGCGTAACTGTGGCAACACTGGCCATGCTTTCCTCCAGCCGGGCCAACGCCGTATATACGCCACCGGCTGACAACGTCAAGCTCGGAGACTTATACAGTTCCGTTGAGCCATCGTCCGAGGTGATGAAGATTACATAGTCATCGGCTGCAACGCTCACATACCCCGAAGAGGTTCCATACTGAAAATCATCCAGCGCAGGTGACGCATTCCCGATCAAGGTTGAGCCGGCACCACCAGCCGCAGTCGGGATGAGGAACACATCGACGCTCTGGGCTTCCACTGCTCCGTGCAGCACGCGCAGGCGGGCCTCTGTCACAACTTGACGGTTGTCATCAGTGAACGCAAACAGGTCGAGACCGTCTGCGAGTATTCCAGCGGCAACGAGGGTCCGCAGATCGCCGTTAGCCAGATCCAGCGTTTCATCGATGACCGCCGTGCTGGTGTCCCCAGCCGCAGTCACCGCGACACGATTTGACCCCGTAGCCAGCTCCACGTAACTGCCGGTCACAGCACCAGCCGGAACCGTTTCGCCAAAAGCAACATCCCCGGCCGCCGGCGATAAGTCAGGATCCTCGTTGACGTAGATGTCCACATTGGGAGTTGGAGCGGCTGAATTATGAGCCGCCCGGATTCCTGCGCCAGTACCGACATCCAGAATCTCAGACGTATCCGCACCATTCACAACCAGCAGACTGACTGGTGAATCTCCAAACACGGTGTTATCTACCGCGCCAATCAGCAAATCCGCACCGGCCGGCAGAGGCACGGTGCCACTGTCGTAAACCACGGTATCAGAGCCTGTCGGCGTTACCCGGATTTGATAGTCCCCGGCGGGCACTTCCAGCGGCCCGACGCTTTCCTGGAATGAGAAGGTAAAGGTGGCATCCGCCGGCAGTGGATCACCCGCCGCTGTCACAAACACATCCACCGGGCCGGCCGCAGCAGCCTCGGCATCAGGCGAGAGGTGGGCAACACGAAGCCGCACTGACGTCGCCGAATCACGATTGCCATTATCGGCCAGGACGAGAGCAGCGATGCTGCTGTCGCCAACTTTACCCACGGCAATCACATCGTAGTGGGTATCGAACCGAAAAGAGGCGTCCGTTTCGATGACGGTGGTAGTGTCTCCGCCCGGCAGGATGCCATCAATGGCAATGCTGGAAGAGCCGGCCCGGGGTGTCAGCTCCGCCGCCTGTTTGTAGTCGGCGCCCGACACTACCGGATTGGTATTCAGGGCACCACCACTGAACCGGACATTGACTGCCGGCGCGTCGGAGGATGCGTGCACCACCCGAACGCTGGTGTTTTTTGAGTCGCTGTCACTGTCGAAACAGCCGGACAACAAAATGCTGCCGACCGTCGCCAATGAGATAGTGAATTTGGTGTTCATTGTCGTTAGTCCTCGATCTCTGAGGTAAGACCCTGTAAACGGTGGTTCGCATCTGCAGTAGTTGAAAACCTGAACTATGCATCAAGGCGATTTACGGACACCAAAACGAAACGGTTTAACAGTTTTTGACAATTTATCAGATAGGCATTGGTGAGATGTCAGGGCTCAAAACGCCGGAGGGTGAACTCGGTTAATTTCGCCGCCAGCGGCGCGATGAAAGTGACCAGGGGAAAAGCCACCGCCCACGCAACCAGCCAGGCTGCGGCCCAACGGGCGGGGTATCCGGAATCGATGCCGGTATTGAGCCAGGTGATAACGCCGGACATCAGAAACGACATGATGCCGGACATATAAATACCGAAAACCAATTGTCGGACCCGCGCAGGCTTGAGCTTACTCATACTATCTCCCGTTGGGGCCCCAAACCGATCTGGAGCCGCATCTGAATTGGACTGAATACCGTACACTGACAGGATAGGAACTGAGCATGCTAGTAAGCCTGCGGTCTTTTTGCGAGCGCTCTTTTTAGCAACTGTTTTGAGCGAGTAATCGTGCCGAGCACTCGCTCCCCCTGGCCACACTGGACGAACCATGAACAGGCAGACCGTCACAGCGAACAAATCCCTTCTCTGGAGCACACTGCTGCTCGCCGCACTACTCGTGTTGTCCGGTTGCAGCTCAACGCGCATGGCCTACCGCTACGCGGACTGGGGTGTTGTCTGGTGGGTAGAGGATTACGTAACCCTGACTGATGCCCAGAAAACACAGCTGTATGAGGACCTGGATGAGCTTCGGGGCTGGCACTGCGCCACGGAACTGCCTAAATATCAGGTGTGGCTGAACACACTGGAAACCGATGTCCGCCAGCAAAACATCACGCCCGAGGCCCTCTCCCAACATCAGGACGAACTACTGGGCTTTTTCCCGCCACTGCTATCCCGGGCGACCCCGATTGCAACTCGACTGCTTACCAGCCTGACCGATGCCCAGGTGCGCGAGCTGACCGAGAATATGGCAGAACGCCAGCGCGAACTGGAGCAGGAGTATCTGGGGGAAGATCCCGCCGCTACGGCGGTAGCCCGGGCCGAGCGCACCTCAGAAAGATTGGAACGCTGGCTGGGCGATTTGAATGACAATCAGCGAGCCATCGTTACCCGCTGGTCTGCGCAACGCGATCGCCAGACCGAAATCTGGCTGCAGGGTCGACGCAACTGGCAGTTGACCTTCCTTGAGGCGCTGGAACGGCGCCAGGAACCGGGATTTGAACAGGAGGTTGCACGACTGCTTAATGAGTCAACATCGATACGGGGAGAGGAATACGAGGCGATGATGGCGCGCAGTCGAGTCGCCCTGAACACCCTGATCCACGGTGTGGTGGCCGCGGGCGACAGTGCCCAGCTGGCGCACCTGAAAAACCGGACCGCTGAACTTAACCGTGATTTCGAGGCCCTGACCTGCTCGCCCGGCCCCGAAATCGCTGAGAGCTGACTATTTAGATAGTCAGGTAACCACCGTCAGCATTGATGCAGGCACCCGTGGTGTAGCTTGACGCACCAGACACCAGGTACAGCACGGTGCCGGCCATCTCGTCAGGATCGGCCACCCGCTTCATGGGGATGTGGGCCATGGCCTGTTTCTTAATCGCCTCGTTGGTGGTCAGGGCACTGGCGAACTTGGTGTCGGTCAGCCCCGGCAACAACGCGTTCACACGAATGTTCTGCTGGCCCAGCTCCATGGCGAATGACTTGGTCATGGAGATAACCGCCGCCTTGGTGACCGAATAAATGCCCTGATAATGACCGGGATTCACCCCATTCACCGACGCCACGTTAACAATCGCTCCACCGCCAGCTTTCTTCATCATCTGCGCGCCCCGGGCACACATGAAGAAATAACCCCGGATGTTCACATCCACGGTCTTGTTGAACGCGCCCAAATCGGTATCTTCGATGGGCCCGAAGTAAGGGTTGGCGGCCGCGTTGTTCACCAGAATGTCGAGCTTGCCATGAGTGTTCTCAATGTGGCCCCAGATAGCCTCGATCTGATCCATCTCACCAATATGGCAGGCATAGGCTTCGGCGCTGCCGCCGGTCTCGCGAATGCTGGCCGCGACCGCTTCACAGCCGTCAATCTTGCGACTGCTGACAATCACGTGGGCGCCATAGTTGGCCAGGGTGCGCGCAATGCTTTCACCAATGCCCCGGCTGGCACCGGTAATCAGGGCTACCTTACCGGTCAGATCAAACAGGTCTTTGCTGCTCATTCGATTACCTCAATTTTTTATCGGAACGTCACCAGGGCGGGGTCTTCCGCCTCCAGGTGACTGTAGTTATTGAAAACGGACAGGCTGCGACGGGGGCCGGAATAAAGCACCCGGGTGACGCTGGTGTTGGCAATAACCTCGTTCAGCCCCAGTGCCCGGGCATCATCCAGCCCCAGCAAATCCTGGCAGATCACCGAGATCGGACCACCTGAAGTCGCTACTAAAACGTCACTACCGTCGGCATATTCGACCATCTCCTCGAACGCCTGCAGCACCCGGGCCTTGAACACCGGCCAGGTTTCCGAATAATCGCTGTCATGCTGACCCGAGGCCCAACGCCGAACCGCCTGAACAAAGGCTTCCTGGAAGGCTTTGGCAGGTTTGGGAAACGCCCTCAGATCACGGGTCATAACCTCGCGATCCTGCCACTCGGGCCGATAGCGGGTAACCACCTCGTTATGGTCAAACTCGTTAAAGCCCGGGGTTACCTGCATATCAGGTAGCTGACTGCCAAAGCCGGTAGTAATGGCCTCAACCGTCTCCCGGTGACGCTTCAGATTGCCGCCGAAGACAGCGCTTGGAGTTAACCGATTGGCCAGCCAGCGCCCCAGCACCCTTCCCTGCTCCCAACCTGTGGGCGAAAGCTGATCGTAGTTGGCCTTGCCAAAACTGGCTTGACCATGGCGTACCAAATAGACTGTTGCCATTACAGGAAGCTCTCTTTAATCAGACGCTGACAACGCTTCTCCAGGTAATTGGCCGCATGGCCAAATGCCGCAAAGCGCTTGTCCTTGGTCTGGCCGTGGTAAAAGCGGTAGTAAATCTGCTGGACAATAACCGCCAGCCGGAACAGCCCGTAGATCTCATAAAAATCGAAGTTATCGACCCGAAAACCGGACTTCTCCATGTAGTACTCCACCACTTCCTTGCGGGTCAGCATGCCCGGGCGATGGGTAGGCTGGCGACGCAGCATCTGGAACGGACCTTCGTCGTCGGCTTCAATCCAGTACGCCAGGCTGTTGCCCAGGTCCATCAGCGGATCGCCGATGGTCGCCATTTCCCAATCGAGAACGCCCACCACTTCAAACGGGTTGTCTGGGTTCAGCACCACGTTGTCGAACCGAAAATCGTTGTGAATCACTACCTGGGCAATGTCGTCCGGCATCTTGTCGTTGAGCCATGCCATGACTTCTTCAAAATCGCCGACATCCTCGGTGCGTGCCTTGCGGAACCGGTCACTCCAACCGCCAATCTGACGCTGCACGTAGCCGGCGCCCTTACCCAGCTTGTCCAGGCCCGTTGCCTGGGCATCAACCCGGTGCAGGTCCACCAGCTTGTCGATCACGTTCAGACACAGCTTGCGGGTGTCCGCTTCGCTCAGGTCGAAACCGTCCGGGAAATCCTGGCGCAGGATGATGCCCTTCAGGCGTTCCATCACGTAGAAATCACAACCCAGGACATCGTGGTCGTCGCAAATGGCAATGATATTGGGCACGTAAGGATAAACCGGCTTCAGTGCCTGCATTACCTTGGCTTCGCGCAGCATGTCGTGTGCGGACTTGGCGATTTTGCCAAACGGCGGTCGGCGCAGCACGAACGAGCGCTCACCATAATCCACTTGGTAGGTCAGGTTGGAGGCGCCGCCCGGGTACTGCCGGATTTCAGGTTCACCGCTCAGATCGGGAATCGCCTGCTTCATGAAGCGATCAACCACCGCCACATCCAGCTCTTCGCCCTCGCGGACATCCTTCGCCTGATCAATCTGGGTCATTCAGGACTCTCCTCTTGTCTTGCTTGGCGTTTCAGGCTTTGGCCTTGCCGCCCATCTTGTTCATCCAGCGCTTGCTTTCCTGATGCATCAACCAGTCAAATGCCTTGGGTGCGTGCCGTTTGACCATCCACATCCGGCGCTCTTTGGCGTGGGGCAGCACCCAGAAACTCTTGTCTTTCACTGACCGCATGATGTCTTCAGCGACATTGTCCGCGGTAATGTTCGAACGCTTCATCAGCTTGTTCACATTCTGCTGAACACCCGGCAGGTCAGAACGCATGCTGCTGGCCAGATTGGTCTGGAAAAACGCCGGGCAGACACAGCTCACGTGGATACCGTCATCCCGCAGCTCCTGGCTCAGGGTTTCGGACAGAGCAATAACACCCGCCTTGGAAACATTGTAGCTATCCATCAGCGGTGCCAGCATCAGACCAGCCATAGACGCGATGTTCACAAACGCACCTGAGCCCTGCTTCTTGAACTGCGGCGTAAAGGCCTTGCAGCCACGAACCACGCCCAGCACGTTAATATCCAGAATCCATTCCCAGTCCGCCATGGTGGTGTCTTCAATCGACCCGGCGGAAGCCACTCCGGCGTTGTTAACCACCACATCAACACCGCCCCATTTAGCGGTCAGATCGTCACAGATCTTCTCCAGATCCGTCAGGCGCCGAACGTCACATTCAACGTAGTAGCCTTCGCCCCCGGCGTTGTTGATCTCCTGCTCGACACTGGCGCCCTGCTCCGGATTAATATCACCGATGCAAACTTTGGCACCCTCTTTGGCATAGCGCAGTGCAATTGCACGACCAAGGCCGCTGGCACCACCTGTGATGAAGATTCTCTGAGTCATAGTCATTTCCGTCACGTGTTATAAAAAACTAAAGCCAACTCCGAACATCGACGGAGCTGGCGGGCGGGTATTTCTGAAACTGTGCGGAGCCATGGATGGCGGAGCTCAAGCGTCACATGGACGAGCTTGAGCGGGTTTCAGAAATACCCGCCCGCCAGCTCCCGCCCCAGATTCAGGAACCCCGATTCTTATATTTAGCCAACTCAAGACGAGCCACCATAGCCCGATGCACCTCATCCGGCCCATCCGCCAACCGCAGAACCCGAGCGTAAGCAAACAACTGAGTCAGCGGGAAATCATCATCGCTGACACCGGCGCCACCGTGGATCTGAATAGCCTGATCAACAATAGTCTGCAGCATCGCCGGAATCACCGCCTTGATCATGGAAACCTCCTGCAGTGCACCGCCAATACCCTTGGTATCCAGCGCCCAGGCGCATTTCAGAGTCAGCAGACGCGCCTGCTCAATGGACATACGGGCATTCGCTATGATGTCCGGGTTACCGCCCAGCTTGGCAATCGGCCGGCCAAACGCCTCACGGCTGGTAGCGCGTTTGATCAACAGCTCCAGCGTACGCTCGGCGGCACCGATGGCACGCATGCAGTGGTGCACCCGGCCTGGCCCCAAACGGCCCTGGGCAATCTCAAAACCACGACCTGGGCCGGCAATAAAGGCACTCTTGGGCAGGCGCACGTTATCGAACACCACCTCACCATGGCCATAAGGTTCATCATACTCGCCAAAAACCGGAAGCATACGTTCAATGCGAACCCCCGGTGTATCCAGCGGCACCAGCACCATGGAGTGACGACGGTGCTTCTGGGCATCCGGGTCAGTCATGCCCATAAAGATGGCGACCTTGCAGTCCGGGTGACCAATACCAGTGCTCCACCACTTACGGCCGTTGAGCACTACCTCATCACCCTCCACCACAGCGGTGGCTTCCATGTTGGTGGCATCAGAGGACGCCACAGCCGGCTCCGTCATACAGAACGCTGACCGAATCTCGCCGCTCATCAGGCGCGGCAGCCACTCCGCTTTCTGTTCCTCGGACCCGTAATGGATCAGCACTTCCATGTTGCCGGTATCCGGCGCGTTGCAGTTGAAGATCTCCGGGGCAATAAAGCTGCGGCCGGTTTCCTCAGCAATCAGGGCGTAGTCGGAGTTGAGCAGGCCACAGCCATGCTTCTCGTCCGGGAAGAACATGTTCCACAGACCCTGGGCCTTGGCCTTCTCCTTCAACTCCTTGATGATCGGGAGAACCACCCAGCGGTTGTCCTGGGACGCCAGCTCCTTGTGGTACTGCGCCTCAATGGGAAAAATCTCGTCGGCCATAAACGCCTTCACGCGCTTGAGATAATCCTGGCCTCTCTCGGAAATATTGAAATCCATCGCCCTATCCTCGCTGAAATCCTGACGGCTGGTGCATTGAATTGATCACGATGAAGCCAGTCTAGGACCGCTCAAACTATTACGCGACTGAATTATTCTTATCCTTTATCATTACTCAAACTTATTCAAAGACACGGATTTCGACATGGCCTTGAATCGCCTCGACCTGAACCTCCTACACGTCTTCGACACCATCTACCGCGAAGGCAGCCTCACCCGCGCGGCCCGGGCCCTGCACCTGACCCAGCCGGCGGTCAGCCACTCCCTGTCACGGCTCCGAGACCATTTCGATGACCCCCTGTTCACCCGACAGGGCAACCAGATGGTGCCCACACCCCTGGCCCGTCGGTTCCTGGAGTCCATGCGGCCCGGCCTTAACCAGATACAGGGCGCGGTAAACCAGTTTCACGCCTTTGATCCCGCCAGCCAGCGCAAAACCTACTCGCTGGGGCTGCGGGATATTCTGGAATCCACCTTTCTACCGCAGTTGATGAAACGCCTGGTGCCCTACCCCGAGCTGGAGATTGTCAGTCAACGGATTCCCCGGCGGGACATGGAAACCCAGCTGGCAGCCGGGAAACTGGATTTTGCAGTGGATGTGCTGCTGCCGGTCAGCAACCAGACATCGCACCAGCTGCTGCGGCGGGACCGGTTAGTGCTGGTTGCCCGGAGCGACCACCCCTTAACCGGGGGCAAGTTGACGATGGAGGAGTATCTGAAGGCGAAGCACGTTCTGGTGTCGTCGAGAACGGAAGGACCAGGCATTGAGGATTTTGAGCTTTCGCGCCTGGGGGTGCAGCGGGATATTCGCTTACGTTGCCAGCATTATTTCGCGGCCTGCCGGGTGGCTGAGGAAACCGACCTGCTTCTGACCATGCCAGAAACCTACGCCCGGATTATCGCCGAGCGGGCCAGCTTGACCCTGATGGATCCGCCGACGGAATTGCCGTCGATTGATGTGCATCTGTACTGGCACAAGGCCTATGAAAAGGAGCCGGCTCTAATCTGGTTCCGGGAGCAGCTGCGAGAAATCGCCTGAGGCAAAGATTCAGTACGCGCCCACGGCCATCAAGAAGCCGAAAAAGCCCAACCCGGTGATGGCCATCGCCGCCACCACAATGCCAAAACCCCACCAGATAGCGGCGCCATCAGAGATGTTGACGTCGTGGCCGCGTAGCGTCCGATAGAATGCCCACGGCCCCAGTACGAAAGCACCGACGACCGCAAAAATCAGCCCCACGCTGATACCTGCAAAAGTCCAGGTGGCCAACACCATGGCACGATCTGGAACCTGATCGGTCACACCATGGCGCTCAAGAAATTTCTTGCAGAAAAACCACAGCAGAGCAAACAGTGCCACCACAAAGAGGAGGCCACCGATAAACGTAATAATGCGATACAGCAAAGAAGCACCCTGTCCTGTTTATGCCGGGTCTGATACCGATGAGAACCATCCGATAAGACCACGGTCTGGTTCACGCAGCCTGCCCAAACGTGCGAAGGTTAGGTTGTTTTAGCAAAAACGTGCCGGCAAAGCCACCGGCGCTTGCAGAGCCCGGACAATCCAGCGTCCGATCTTTCCCAGCCATCCGGTGGCATCCCGCTCTTGGACGTCTAAACTGGGAGACTGGTGAACATACGAGTCGATTAAAAAAGGAGTCGCCTGAATGGCTGAAACAACCCGCATCGCAGTCACCCCCGGTGACGGCATTGGACCGGAAGTAGTGGGTGAAGCCGTCCGTTGCCTTGAAACCCTGCGCGCAAAACACGGCCTGGCGGTGGAGTGGACCCGATTCCCCTGGCCATCCCATGCCTGGCACGAGGAACACGGCGAATCCATGCCCAAAGATGCCCTCAAGCAACTCCAGGCTTACGATGCGATTCTGCTGGGGGCGCTGGGCGATCCGGGCCCCATGGACGATGCCGAACGTTACCTGCTCTCGGACAGCGTCTCACTCGCGCCCCTGCTGGAAATGCGCAAGGGTTTTGACCAATGGGTATGCGAACGCCCTGCCCGACTGCTGCCCGGCGCGCGGCAGTACCTGGCCGACGAACGGGCCAAAGACATCGACATGCTGGTGATTCGTGAGAATTCAGAAGGTGAGTATGTCAGCCAGGGTGGACGCCTGCGCAAAGGGACCGAGGATGAAGTCGCGACCCAGATGGAAGTGTTCACCCGCAAGGCCACCAACCGAATTATCCGCTACGGCTTCGAGCAGGCCAGGAACCGGGCCTCTGAGCGGGTAAAAGAGGGTCGGACACGTAGCTTCCGCACACTCGATGGCCGAACCTGTGAGAGCCAGGTGTGCCTGGTCACCAAGCGCAACGCTCTCAGGCACTGGGGCGATATGTACACTGAGGCGTTCGAGGCAATCAGCGAGGAATATCCAGATGTGGCGATTCACCATGAACTGGTGGACGCCGCCTGCATGAAGTTCGTGCAGAGCCCCTGGGCGTTTGATGTGGTGGTTGCCAGCAACCTTCAGGGCGACATACTGACCGACCTCGCCGCGGTATTGTCCGGGGGCATGGGGGTGGCGCCATCGTGTAACCTGAATCCGACCGACCCGAACATGCCCTCCATGTTCGAACCAACCCACGGCAGTGCGCCGGACATCGCCGGCCAGGGACTTGCCGACCCAACCGCCATGCTGTTCACTACGGCGCGCATGCTGGAATGGCTGGGCCGGAAGGACCCGACCCTGGCCGCAGCTGGCAAGGAACTGTTCGACGCGGTGGCCGCTGATCTGGCCGAAAACGCGGGCAGTCAGCGCGGTACCCATGAGATCGGTGTGGCCATTTGCCATCGGCTGACCGGCTGAACCCAACAATGGCGGCGCTGCTGTACAGCGCCGCCATTGTCGTCTCCTCGATAGCTTCCGTCTGTTCGATAACTCTCTTCTACTGATCCGCCATCACGAATTCAAGCCGCCCCGGGGCCACGCGCACATCCACGGGCATGGCGCCAAACATCCGCTGGGCAAAGTTGGTTTCATCCAGACGGTATACCGGCATGGTTTCCAGCATCTGGGCTACCGCCCTCATGACGTTATCCGTTACCGGTTTCAGATCGCCCCGGAAAAACGGGGACTCAACACTGCTGTCCAGCAACCGCAGTCGCCGAATGAAAATGGCCTTCTCGGTGCTGTCATAAACCGGTGCACCCTCCACCTTCAGTGCGATATCAACTGGCAGACGGGCCAACATGGCATTGACCGCTACCTGCCCTTTTACGTCAATCACCGCCACATCCCGGCCATCAGGGCCCAGGGTAATGTCGGCATCACTCAGGCTCAGGCTCAGCGGCGAACCACTCTTGAGTTGCTGGCGATCGAAATCGCTCACCACATCCTGAAGGTGTCGTTCCAGTTCGCCTTCGGATATTGAATACGGTGACAGGCTGGCACAGCCACCGGTCAGGGTAAGCGTCAGAAGAATCAGGGCCCAAAGGCCGGACTTGGAAAAAGTGCGCATTAGATCGCCTCCATGAGTTACCCACCTATCCTGAGGCACGGCGCCAAGTGGGGGCAAGACGGCAAGATTAAGGATCGGTCAGAATTGCCCGGCGCAGCTATTCGTTCTCGGCGCGGACATCAACGTGCGGGGTGAGATCGTCATCGAAGGTGACATGGATGACGATGGGACGACAGCAGACCTGGCAGTCTTCCACATACTCCTGCTCCTGCACTGACGGGTCGACGCTGACATCCAGCGTCTCCCAGCAGTAGGGGCATTGTATGAGGACAGACTCCAGGGCTGACATCACAACTCCTCAGAACTGTTGCTTGGCCATCCACGGGATGACGCGATCGAAAGCTTCCTCCAGCTTCTCACAGGTTGTCGAGAAACTGATCCGCACTGCGTTGGTGGACGCCTCACCAAAGGCATCCCCGGGCACCATACAAACACCGGTTTCCTTCAGCATGCGCAGCGCCAGGTCAGAGCCATCCACATGGGGCGGCAGGCCCGGGAACGCGAAGAAGGCGCCACCAGGCTTGTACCCGGTCATGTAGGGGGTCTGATCGATCAGCTCCACCACCTTGTCACGGCGCTCCTTGTAGATACTGACCATGTCCTGCACGCACTGCTGATCGCCCGTGAGCGCCGCCACACCGGCATACTGGGACGGTGTATTGGCAACCGAAGTGGTGAACATGTGGTACCGGCGCAGGGATTTGATCGCCGCCTGACTCGCAATCACCCAACCAACCCGCAACCCCGCCATGCTGTAGGTTTTTGAAAAGCTGCTGATGCACATGATGTTGTCCAGATCCATGGAGCAGTTCAGGACGCTGGCGAAGTCGTCATCATCGAAGATCAGGTGGTCATAGACTTCGTCGGCGTAGACCTGGATACCCCGGTACGCGCACTCCTCCAGGATGGTCTCCACCGTACTGCGCGGATACACCGCCCCGGTCGGGTTATTGGGGTTGTTCAGGATCAGCGCGAAAGTGCGCGGGCCCATGGCACGGATGACTTCGTCAGGATCAAGCTGGTGATCGTTTTCGGCGTGGGTTGGTACAAACTTGACCTCGCCACCGTTCATCCGGATCAGGGGCGCGTAGAGCAGGAACGAAGGATCAGTCACGATGAACTGACGGCCTGGTGCCGACGTTGCCGAGATAGCCAGGTACATGGCCTCGGTGGCACCACTGGTGATCAGGATGTTGTCGCGGGTCAGCTTCCGGTTGTAGCGCTTGCCGTAGTAATCCCTGAGCGCAACCAACAGCTCCGGCAACCCGGCATCCATAGTGTAACCGGTTTGCCCGGCATTCAGCGCCTCGACGTAGGCGTCAATAATATGCTTGGGCGTCGGCAAATCCGGCTGACCGATCGACAGATGAATAACATCTTTCATCGAGGCCGCCATATTTACCATGCGGCGGATGCCCGGCACAGGAATCGCCTGCATGGCAGGGTTCCAGCTGGCCTTGTTCTTCCGGTACTTCACTTTACGTGGTCTGGACTGGCCAGTCTCGTAGTTGGCAGAGTCTGCCATAAAACACCTCCTGCGAGCGGGGCAAAAATAAGCTACCCCTGCAGGTTAGCCAGTAAGAACAGGCCACACAAGACATAAACGCAGAAAGATACCAACGGTAAAATTGCCCTACTCGCACTGACAAGAAGACGCCTTTCACAGTCACAAGTTGACCGCACTGCACTCGGGTACCAGACTGTCGTGAGACCCAGCTTCGGGATCGCCAATCAGCTCACAAGGCGGAGGTTAAATGACACAGCCAAGCACACCCGTGGTAACCGTTCTCACTGCACCCGGCGAGCCGGAGCCACCGGGCATGGACGCTCTCAGGTCACGTGCGGAAGTGCGATTCGCCTGCGATGAGCAGACGCTGAGAGACACCTTGCCGGGCACCGACGTCATGATGGTCACCGACTTCCGCACCGAGGCCCTGGAAGCGGCCTGGGAGTCGGCCGACAAACTGCAGTGGATTCACGCCACCAGCGCCGGGGTTGATGCGCTGATGTTTCCAGCGCTGATTCACAGCGACGTGGTGGTCACCAACGCCCGAGGCATTTTCGACCGCACCATTGCCGAGTACGTGCTTTGCACCATCCTGATGTTCGCCAAGGACTTTCCGGGCTCGATCCGCCTGCAGATGAAGCATCAGTGGAAGCACCGGGATACCGAACGTGCTGAAGGCAAACAGGTACTGGTGGTGGGCGCCGGCTCCATCGGCCGTCAAATCGGTCGCCTGGTGAGTGCCGCCGGACTGAACGCCCACGGCATTGCCCGGACACCCCGCCACGACGACCCGGATTTTGTCGCCGTGCACGGCAACGACGACCTGTTCGAACAGTTGGGGCACGCCGACTTCGTGGTGATAGCGGCACCGCTCACCCCACAAACCGAGGGTCTGTTCGACGAGAAAGCCTTCAAGGCCATGAAGCCGTCGGCCCGGCTGATAAACATTGGCCGCGGCCCCATCGTGAAAACTGACGATCTGATTGCCGCGTTGCGGGATGGCGAGATTGCCGGGGCCGGCCTGGACGTGTTTGAGGAAGAGCCGCTACCGGAGAATCACCCCCTGTGGGACATGGAGAATGTCACCATGACGGCTCACATGGCCGGTGACTTCATCGGTTGGAAACGGGCGCTCACCGATCAGTTCCTGGAAAACTTCGACCACTGGCACGCGAGCGGTGAGCTTTTCAATCTGGTTGATAAAGAGCTGGGGTACGCCGGCAGCAAATAGCCTGATAATAGATGCCGTCAGCCCCGGTTGCTGGCGGCGTACTGTTGCTGCAACGGCAGCAGATCCACCACTCGCTCCGGCCGGTTCGGATCAACCAGCTCGGTGGACGACTTGTAGACCCGGGGCGTGGTGTACAGCAACTTCAGTGCCGTGCCGTGAGGCATCGCCACATAGCGGTCACCATGGTGCTGCTCGAGCCACGCCCGAACCCGGGGCGCCTTGTTGGAGGACATCTTCGGAAAGAAATGATGCTCCACATGGTGGCTGAACCGGAAGTGCAGCCGGTCGAGGATCGGGTGGCTGCGCAGACTCATGGAGTTATCCAACGGGTTATTGGTGGCGGTCTGCGGCCTAAGGAAGTGGTTGGTCAGGATATATCCCTGCCCCAGTGCGTTCGCGACCATGAATGGAATCAGCACCGTAAACACCGCCAGCGGACCCGACACCACTGCCAACACTGCCCAGGCCGCCACACAGACCACCGATTGGCGAATCGCGCGGGCCCGATCAAAGCCTTTGAACTGCTTTCGCTTGCGGGCCTGGAACCAGAGCACCAGCTGGGCGTGAAAGGTGAATGAATACGTCAGGAACAAATAGCTGTACCAGGTGCCAGACCCCGGAGCGAGCTTGGTGAATTTCTTTTGCTTGGGATCGGCGCGGTAGCGGCGCAGCGTGCCAAAGCTGTCCGGATCGGTATCGCCGGCGTTGGTGTTGCCGTGGTGAATCACGTTATGCCACTTGCGCCAGAACTCCGGCGGCACCACAAATGGCCCGAACCCGAGCCAGCCGAGGAAATTCTGCCAGCGCCGGTTCATCCCCAAAGCACCGTGTAACACCTCATGGGCCAGCAAGGCCTGGCAACCGATGGTATGACCAACCACCAGCCCCAGCACCAGATTGGCGTACCAGGGCAAACCCGCCAGCAAAATCGTCGCGATCCCACCCCAGATGATCAACTGCAGCGGCACAAACCAGATCACCCGCCAGGTTTGCGCCTTGAACGTGTCGGCCGGCAGGTCCTTCTTCATGCGGTCTCTGAGCTCACGCTCGTCGGGCTTCCCATAGATGGCTTGGCCCGAGGCATCGGGCTTCACGGCTGCGTTCATTCGTCACCTTTACTCTTTCGAAAAATCAGATCGACACACTCGCCATTTTATTTGAGAGTACACTTGTGCGCTGAATCTACCGGAAGAAAATACTGATGACAATGCCTATTCTATAAAATCCATTTAAAATAGATTGTAATGCGTACACATGTACCATTAAAGCAATGAACGCTCAGAACCACCGGGCACAAGTTCAGGCCATAAAAAAACGGGAGCCCAAGGGCTCCCGTTTCACATTCACGCTGAACAGCGTCGTTATCAACTACCAGACAGTGACTGATCCGATGGATCAATTTCCATCTGCTGGATTGCGATGACCGCCTGAGTCCGGTTACGAACCCCCAGCTTGCGAAATACCGCGGTGATGTGGGCCTTGATGGTGGCCTCGGACACATCCAGATCGTAGGCGATCTGCTTGTTCAGAAGCCCTTCGGCCAACATGCCCAACACCCGGAACTGCTGCGGTGTCAGCGACGCCAGCTTCTCGGAAAAATCCGTGGCGTCCGAATGCATGCGCTCAATCTTGTCCGCCACTCCGGCTGGCAGCCAGACGTCCCCTTCCAGAACGTCCTGGATGGCCTCGGTGATGGTGGGCAGGGGCGCTGATTTGGGGATGAACCCGGACGCACCGTAGTCGATCGAGCGACGCATGACCTGCATCTCTTCCGATCCTGACACAACCACCACTGGCAACCCCGGGTACTGTCCGCGCATGAACACCAGCCCGGAGAAGCCATGGGCGCCCGGCATGTTCAGATCCAGCAAAACCAGATCCGCATCCGGGTGCGACTCTACCGCCGCCTGCAGGGCCTTGATGCTATCGACTTCAACCGTCTCGGCATCGGGCACCGCCTGACTGACCGCCTGCTTCAATGCTGCGCGAAACAACGGGTGATCATCAGCGACGATAATTGTTTGTGCCATTCAACGGGTTCCTTAACAGGGTTACGGTCTTAAATGCGACCTTATTTGAATTCACGACTGCTGATCAGCTCATCAACCACACCCGGGTCTGCCAAGGTGGAAGTGTCTCCAAGCTGGTCGTGCTCGTTAGCAGCAATTTTACGCAAAATCCGCCGCATAATCTTGCCCGAACGAGTTTTTGGCAGTCCAGGTGCCCATTGAATCACATCTGGCGAGGCAATCGGACCGATTTCCTTGCGCACCCACTGGACCAGCTCTTTCTTCAGCCCATCGGATGGCTCTTCGCCCTGCACCAGGGTGACATAAACATAGATGCCCTGCCCCTTGATGTCGTGTGGAAAGCCAACCACAGCAGCTTCAGCGACCTTGTCATGGGCGACCAGCGCGCTTTCGACTTCCGCCGTACCCAACCGGTGACCGGACACGTTCAGGACGTCGTCAACACGGCCGGTAATCCAGTAATAACCGTCTTCATCCCGGCGCGCGCCATCACCGGTGAAATACCGGCCCTTATAAGTGCTGAAGTACGTCTGCTTGAAACGCTCATGATCACCGTAAATGGTGCGCATCTGCCCCGGCCAGCTATCCAGAATCACGAGATTGCCCTCGGCCTTGCCCTCCAGGATGTTGCCATCGTTATCGACCAGGGCCGGTTTGACACCAAAGAATGGCACGGTCGCCGAACCAGGTTTGAGATCGGTGGCGCCCGGCAGCGGCGAAATCAGGATGCCGCCGGTTTCGGTCTGCCACCAGGTATCCACGATCGGACATTTGCTGTTACCAATGACCCGGTGATACCACTCCCAGGCTTCCGGGTTAATTGGCTCACCGACCGAACCCAGCAGTTTCAGGCTGTCACGCTTGGTACCGTCCATGCAGGACGCACCCTCAGCCATCAGCGCCCGAATGGCGGTGGGCGCCGTGTACAGGATGTTAACCTGATGCTTGTCGACCACCTGTCCCATACGGGAACTATCCGGGTAGTTGGGCACCCCCTCAAACAGCACGGTGATTGCACCGTTACACAATGGGCCGTACAAAATGTAGCTGTGACCAGTCACCCAACCAAAGTCTGCGGTGCACCAGTATACGTCGCCGTCGTGATAGTCGAATATATACTCGTGCGTCATCGACGCGTACACCATGTAACCACCGGTTGTGTGCAACACGCCTTTGGGCGCACCGGTGGACCCCGAGGTGTACAGCATGAACAGCGGGTCTTCCGCATTCATCGGCTCGGGCGGGCAATCGGCCGAAGCAGATTGCATGAGATCTTCGTACTTCACATCGCGGCTATCGTCCCAGGGCACGTCGGAATTACCAGTGCGGGCAACCACCACCACTTTCTCGACTGCATCGGCACCGTCGATCTTCAGGGCCGCGTTTACATTTTTCTTCAGCGGAATCTTGCGGCCTCCACGCAAACCTTCGTCGGCCGTGACCACGAAACGGGATTTGCCGTTAACAATCCGGGCGCCCAGCGCCTCGGGCGAGAAGCCACCAAAAACCACGGAATGAATCGCCCCGATACGGGCGCAGGCCAACATCGCCACTGCGGTTTCGACAATCATCGGCATGTAAATAGTGACAACATCGCCCTTCTTTACACCCAGCCCCTTGAGCACGTTGGCAAACTTGCTGGTCTCCTCGTGCAGCTCCCGGTAGGTCACATGGCGGGAATCGGCCGGGTCGTCACCTTCGAAGATGATGGCGGTCTGGTCACCTT
>Ga0207899_1000143_pt1 | contig 33635 bp, 20 predicted proteins | sample MalvirmetaMSP134_FD_184235 | JGI IMG/M metagenome (GOLD analysis project Ga0207899, IMG submission 184235) | Marine viral communities from the Deep Pacific Ocean - MSP-134 (SPAdes) | ecosystem: Environmental > Aquatic > Marine > Oceanic | place: Pacific Ocean | collected 2011-06-28
GGGTGTTCGAGCACGCCGACCGGACCAGTCGTGACGGCGCCTTTCTGTTTGGCCCCGGGGATCGCTCGCCACTGCCCTTCCAGAGCGTGGATGCCAACGGCACCAAACGCCTGTGGTCGGTCGACGGCGACTACCAGCCCAGCCTGACACTGTGGGCCCTTCAGAGCAGCGCCGAGGACAAGGCCGGCAACCCGAAAGGCCTGGCCAAGGGCGCGGCAACCGCGGATCTGGCCGAGGCCTGCGGCAGCGAAATTGCCCGCCTGCTGACTCTGGGCCAGCAGGGCCGGGCCGGCTTTGCCCACACCGACGATGCCACCGACCTGCAAGCCGTGCGCCCCGGCGACATTGCCATTCTGGTGAACAACCGGACCGAGGCCGGCGCGGTTCGCGCAGCCCTGGCCGAACGGCGCATCAAGAGCGTGTACCTGTCAGACCGGGATTCGGTGCTGACCTCGCCAACCGCCGCGGAAGTGCTGTGCTGGCTGCGCGCGGTGGCGGAGCCGCGCCAGCTGAGCCTGACCCGGGCAGCACTGGCAACCCCAACCCTGGCGCAATCCTGGCAGGACCTGAACCGGTTACTGACCGATGAGCTGGCCCTGGAGCGTGAAATTGAGCGTTTCATGGGCTACCAGCAGCAATGGCAGAACCAGGGCGTGCTGCCGATGCTGCGCAGCCTGCTGATGGACTTCGAGGTGCCCGCGCGCTTGCTGCCACGCCCGGACGGTGAACGCCGCCTGACCGATATCCTGCACATTGCCGAGCTGCTGCAGCAGGACAGCCTGCAGCTCGATGGCGAGCACGCCCTGGTGCATCACTTCACCCAGATCCTGCGGGCCGCCGACGAAGAGGACGAGCATCGCACCCTGCGCCTGGAAAGCGACGCCGGCCTGGTGCAGGTGATCACCGTGCACAAATCCAAGGGCCTGGAATACCCATTGGTGTTCCTGCCCTTCGGCACCTCGTTCCGGGCCCAGAAGGACTCCCAGGCCTGGGTCCGTTACCACGACGACCAGGGCAAACTGGTGACCGTGTTCGATCCCGGCCCGGACGACACTGCCCGGGCCGACCGGGAACGCCTGGGCGAGGACATCCGCAAACTCTACGTGGCGCTGACCCGGGCCCGGTTTGCCACCTGGGTGGGGGTCGCCGAAATCGACCAATGGTCCCAGAGCGGGCTGGGTTATCTGGTGACCGGCCAGGGTGGGGCGCAACAGCCTGAGCCGGGCGACAACCAGTCAGCCCTGACCGGGTGGCTGACAGCCGTGGCCGATGGCGAACCGGCGATCCAGGTGACGCCTCTGCCCGAACCCTCCGATTCCGGCTACCAGCAGCCAGCCCCGGATACCCTGGGACCGGCGCTGGTGTCCGAGCGCGAGGCCCGGGAGGACTGGTGGATTGCCAGTTACTCGGCCATTGAATACAGCGGGCTCAGCGGCACCGGTGTGGTGTTCCGGGGTGAGGTGGAAGATGCCGAGACCCAGAACCTGCTGGAGGAAAGCGCCCAGGACGTCGGCCCCGAATCCATGACCGGTGCCCCGGAGCCAGCGCTACCGGACGACCACCATGGCTTCCCCAAGGGCGCCGGACCCGGCACCTTCCTGCACGATGTCCTGGAGTGGTGCTGCCAGCAGGGCTTCCGGACCATCGCCGATAACCCGGCGCTGTTGCGGGACTATTTGAGCCGACGCTGCAGTACCCGGGGCTGGAGCTACTGGGCAGAAGCGCTTGAGCTCTGGGTGCTGGGGCTGATCCAGCAGCCGCTGGTGCTGCAGCGCGGTCAGCCCGAGCAGGTCAGCCTGGCCGAGCTGGGCCAGCTGCGACCGGAACTGGAGTTCTGGTTTGAGAGCCGCAACGTCAGCATCGGCCGCCTGGACAAGCTGGTTCAGGCCCATACCCTGAACGGGGCGGACCGGCCCAGGGCCGAGGCCGGGCGCTTCAACGGCATGCTCAAGGGCTTTATCGATCTGGTGTTCGAACACAACGGCCAGTACTACGTGCTGGACTACAAATCCAATGCCCTGGGCGACACTGACAGTGCCTACACCGACCAGGCCATGGGCGAGGCGATCCTGGACAAACGCTACGACCTGCAATACGTGCTCTACCTGCTGGCGCTGCATCGCCTGTTGAGTGCCCGGTTGCCGGATTATGATTACGACCAACACGTCGGCGGCGCGGTCTACCTGTTCCTGCGCGGCTACCGGGCCAGCACCGCCGGGGCCTTTACCGACAAACCGCCAAGGGCGCTGATCGAACAGCTCGATGCCCTGTTCGATGGTGAAACCGCGGCCGGGGAGGCCATGGCATGAGCAAGACCCGTCATTCCGATCAACAGTTCGCCCTCGATCTCGGCAGCGACATCGACACTGGCATGCCGGAACCGGCGCCCGCGCCGGCGATCGATAGCCAACAGCTGTTTGCCTGTCTGGACACCATGGATGCGCTGCTCGCGCAGTGGCAAGACCAGGACTGGCTGCGGCCCCTGGACGTCGGCTTTGCCCGGCTGATCCGCAGTCTCAGCGAAGAGCAGGGCGAAGCCCCGGCACCCTTGCTGCTGTTGCTGGCCGCTTTGACCTCGCATCAGGTCGGCCGGGGTCATGTCTGCATTGATCTGGGCCAGCTGCTGCTGGACGCCGAGGCGACCCTGGCACTGCCACCAGAGGACAGCATCGCCGTGGCGGCGACAGCCGATACCGAGACCGCACCGTCGCCCCGGGATATTCTGGCCAGACTCAACCTGGCTGACTGCCTGACCACTATTCACGATAGCTGTGCGGTAAGTGATGGTTCACTTACTACGCCACTAGTGGTGAACGACAGCCGCTTATACCTGCGCCGGTTCTGGCGCTACGAGCAACGGATAGCCGAGGGTATCCACAGCCGTCTGGCGTTGCCGTCGCCCCTGGCCGATACCACCAGTACCGCCTCAACTACCCTGAGCCAGGCCCTGGGGGTCCTGTTTGGCCACCAGAGCGAGGTCGATTACCAGCAGCTGGCCTGTGCCCTGGCCGCCCGCAACCGGTTTGCGGTAATTACCGGCGGCCCCGGCACCGGCAAGACCACCACCGTGGTCAAGCTGTTGGCGGCGTTGCAGGCGGTAGCCGGAACCACCTCAGACCGGGCCGACGGCCGCAAGTACCGGATCCGCCTCGCAGCCCCCACCGGCAAGGCCGCAGCACGGCTGAACGAATCCATCGGCGGCGCGGTCAGCGAACTGCCGCTGGCACAGTTGCCCGGTCAGGTCAGTCTCGATGACATCCCAACCCGGGTCACTACCCTGCACCGGCTGCTGGGTAGCCGGCCCGACACTCGCCAGTTCCGGCATAACCGGGACAACCCGCTGCTAGTGGATATCCTGGTGATCGACGAAGCCTCCATGGTTGATGTGGATCTGATGGCCTCGGTGTTCGAGGCGCTGCCGGGCTCGGCGCAATTAATTCTGCTGGGCGACAAGGATCAGCTGGCGTCGGTGGATGCCGGTGCGGTGCTGGGCGAGCTGTGCCAGCGCGCGGCAGCTGCCCACTACACCCCGGCCACCGCCGACTGGCTGACCGCCATCACCGGCCACACCTTACCCAGCGAGCTGCAGGACCCGGACGGCCAGCAGCCGGACCAGGCTGTGGCCATGCTGCGCAAGAGTTTCCGGTTCGACGAGCACAGCGGCATTGGCCAACTGGCCGAGGCAGTCAACACCAACCGGCTGGATGCCAGCACCCTGGCGGCCTGTCGCGACGGCGGCTTCAACGATGTGATCTGGCTGAATGGTGGCCGGCGCCGCCCGGACCGGGACAGCACCCTGGCGCTGGTGGCTAACCATGCCATCAGCGGCAGCCCGGAAGCCTTCCAGAACCGGGGCCAGGGCCGGCCCGGCAAGGATGGCGTGCTGGCCCCGCCCGTGGGCTATCGGCACTACCTGACCCTGCTTAAAGACGCCAAATTAGCCGCAGACAGCAGCCGGGAGCAGTGGGATCAGCTGGCGCGGTCTTTGCTCAAATCGTTCGCGGATTTCCAGATCCTGTGCGCCCTACGCAAAGGCCCCTGGGGTGTGGAAGGCATCAACGAGCTGGTAACCCAACAGTTGCTGGCGCACCGGCTCATTGATGGCGGCAAGACCTGGTACAGCGGCCGTCCGGTGCTGGTTACCGGCAACGATTACAATCTGGGTCTGATGAACGGGGATATCGGGATTACGGTGGAAGTGCCCTGGGACCGGGACCACCAGGGCCAGGCCAAGACCACGCCCCGGGTGGCGTTTCCGGCCTCCGACGGCACCGATGCCATTCGCTGGATTTCGCCAAGCCGGCTGCAGCAAGTAGAAACCGTATACGCCATGACGGTGCATAAATCCCAAGGCTCGGAATTCAACCACACCTGCCTGGTGTTGCCGGACCGGCTCAGCCCGGTGATGACCCGGGAGCTGATCTACACCGGTATTACCCGGGCCCGCAACTGGTTCAGCCTGATCACCGGCGATGCCGGGGTATTCCAGGACAGCGTGCAGCAACAGGTGGTACGGGCCTCCGGGCTGGCCCAGCGGCTCAGTCTGCGCTAGCCCCGGGCTCGCCGGTATCTGCGTCGGCGCCATGGTGCTGCTGCTGCCAGAGCTGGGCATAGCGACCGTTCCGGGCCAGCAGCTCGTGGTGATGGCCACGCTCGATGATCCGGCCGGCGTCCATTACCAGGATGGTATCGGCATCCCGGACGGTGGACAGGCGGTGGGCAATCACCAGGGTAGTGCGCTGCCGGCTGATTTCATTCAAGGCGCCAACGATGGCCTGTTCCGATAGGGAATCCAGGGACGAGGTAGCCTCGTCCAGGATCAGTAGGGGGGGATTCTTCAGGATCACCCGGGCAATCGCCACCCGTTGTTTTTCACCGCCTGACAACTTCAGCCCGCGCTCGCCAACCCGGGTCTCATAGCCGTCCGGCAGGCTGTGGATAAACTCCTCAAGGTGCGCCAGGCGCGCGGCCTCGTAAACTTCCGCTTCGCTGGCATCGGGTCGGCCATAGGCCAGATTGCGATAGAGGGTATCGTTGAACAGCACGGTATCCTGGGGCACCACGCCAATGGCCGAGCGCAGGCTATCCTGGGTGACCGAGCGGATGTCCTGGCCATCAATTAGGATGGCACCGGCATCGACGTCGTAGAACCGGAAAAACAGCCGGGCCAGGGTGGACTTGCCCGCACCGCTGGCACCCACCACCGCCACCGTGTGGCCGGCTGGAATTCTCACCGTCACGTCCTGCAGAATCGGCCGGTCGGGGCGATAGGCAAAATCGACATGGTCGAAGATGACCTCACCGCTGGTAACTTTCAGCGGCCGGGTATCGGGCGCGTCTTCGATGGCCGGCGCATCCCCCAGCAGACCGAACAGGCGCTCGACATTGACCAGGGCCTGACGGATTTCCCGATACACGAAGCCCAGGGCGTTCAGGGGAATAAACAACTGGATCAGATAGGCGTTGATCATGGTGAAGTCGCCCAGGGTAATGGTGCCACTGGCCACCTCCCGTACCGCCATGGCCATGATCACAATCAGCGCCACCCCGATGATCAGCGCCTGGCCGCCATTCAGTACCGCCAGTGACAGCCGGTTCTTCAGGCGGGCCTGCTCCCAGTCCTGCAGATCCTGGTCGTAAAGCTCGGCCTCAAAGGCCTCGTTGTTGAAGTATTTCACCGTTTCGTAGTTGAGCAGGCTGTCCACCGCGCGGGAATTGGACTGGTTGTCCCGGGCATTGGCCTCGCGCACAAACCGGGTCCGCCACTCGGTCACCCGGATCGAAAACAGCACGTAGATCACCACCGCCACCAGAATGGCCAGTACGTAGCCGACGTTGAACACCACCAACAAGATGCCGGCCACCATCAGGATTTCCAGCAGGGTAGGGACGATGTTGAACAGGGTGAAACGGAGCAGGAAACTGATTCCGTTGGTGCCGCGTTCGATGTCCCGGGCCAGGCCGCCGGTCTTGCGGTCCAGGTGAAACGCCAGCTCGCGGTTGTGCAGATGGCGGAACACCCGCAACGACACCCGGCGCATGGCGCGTTCCGCCACCCGGGCAAAGACCGCATCGCGCAGCTCACTGAACAGGGTGGCCCCAAAGCGCAGCAGACCGTAGACCAGCACCAGCAGCACCGGGATCCACAGCAGCAACTCGCCGCCGCGATTCTGATCGAGGTAGTCGACGATGTACTTGAGCGCCACCGGCGTGGCCACCGTGGCCAGTTTCGCCAGTACCAGCAGGCCGAGCGCTAACGCCACCCGGCCGCGGAATTCGGCCAGATAGGGCCAGAGCCCGGCGATCACCTTCCAGTCTGGTTTGTGGTGGGCTGGGTAGTCGTGATCGGCGTAGGCGCGCACAGAAAATTCCTTGTTGGACGGGGCAAAGCGACGGCCGCGGCCGTATGATGTGGAAACCGGATGGTACCGAACGGCCCCGGTGTCTGAGTGTACGCAAAACCCTGGAGGCAAATCATCAACAACCGTCATCGCCGCGCCCTGCAGTTGGTCATTGAATTCATTACGCCCTATCGCAGGGCCATGGTCGGCGCCCTGATTGCACTGGTGTTCACCGCGGGCATTACCCTGGGGCTGGGGCAGGGCCTTCGCATCCTGGTGGATCAGGGTCTGGCGACTGAATCGCCGGGCATGCTGGCGCGCGCCATCGGTCTGTTTTTCGTGCTGGTACTGGGCCTGGCCATCGGTTCCTTCGCCCGTTTCTACCTGGTGTCGTGGATTGGTGAACGTGTGGTGGCGGACATCCGAAAACGCGTGTTCAACCACCTGATCGACCTGCACCCGGGCTTCTTTGAACAGAACCGGGCGCTGGAAATCCAGTCCCGCTTCACTGCCGACACCACCGTGCTGCAATCGGTGATTGGCTCCACCGTCTCCATTGCATTGCGCAATGCCCTGATGCTGGTGGGTGGCCTGATCCTGCTGTTCGTCACCAACGCCAAACTCGCCAGCATCATCCTGCTGGGTTTTCCGCTGGTGATTGCCCCCATCCTGTTTTACGGCCGCCGGGTTCGGCAGCTGTCGCGCCTGAGTCAGGACCGGGTCGCCGATGTCGGCAGCTACGTGGGTGAGAACCTGACCCAGATCAAAACCGTTCAGGCCTTCAACCACCAGCCCCACGACCGGCGGTATTTCGCCGAGGTGTCGGAAAAAGCCTTCGCTATTGCCCGCGACCGGATTCGCCAGCGCGCCTGGCTGACCACAATGGCGATCACCCTGGTGATGGGCGCAGTCGGAATCGTGCTGTGGATTGGCGGCCTGGACGTGATCCATGGCCGTATTTCGCCGGGTGAATTGGCGGCCTTCGTGTTCTACAGCCTGCTGGTAGGCGTGGCGGCAGGTGCCATCAGCGAAGTCATCGGCGAGCTGCAACGGGCGGCCGGATCCGCGGCCCGGCTGTTCGAACTGCTGCAGACCCCCTCGACGTTTGCCCGGCCGGTACCGATCCAGGACCGGCCGGCCCAGATTAACGGCGCCATCGGCATCGAGTCACTGACCTTCCACTACCCCGGTCGCAGTGACCAGCCGGCACTGAACCAGCTGACCCTGGCCATTCAGGCGGGCGAGACCCTGGCCTTGGTCGGTCCGTCCGGGGCCGGCAAGTCCACCCTGTTCGATCTGCTGTTGCACTTCTACCAGCCGGAGCAGGGGCGCATCCTGATTGATGGCGTCGATACCGCCAACTGGTCACTGCCGGAGTTGCGGCGCTGTTTCGCCCTGGTACCGCAGAACCCGGCGTTGTTCCATGGCACGGTCACCGATAACATCCGCTATGCCCGCCCCGACGCCAGCGACGACGACGTGCGCCGGGCGGCCCAGGTGGCCCACGCCGACGAATTCATCCAGGGCTTGCCCCAGGGCTATAACACGCCCCTGGGTGATGCCGGGCTGGGACTGTCCGGAGGCCAGAAACAACGGCTGGCCATTGCCCGCGCCCTGCTGGCCGATGCCCCCATTCTGCTGCTGGATGAAGCCACCAGTGCCCTGGACGCGGAAAGCGAGCACCTGGTACAGGAAGCCATGCCGGCACTGACCCGGGGCCGGACCACCCTGGTGATTGCCCACCGACTGGCGACGGTGCGCGATGCCGATCGCATAGCGGTGCTGGATCAGGGCCAGTTGCTGGCGGTTGGCAGTCACGATCAGCTGATGGCAAGCAATGAGCTATACCAGCGCCTGGCACGGCTGCAGTTTCGGGATGAACCGGCCTGAACGGGAGATGTTTTCGCTGACCATTGCCACAGCACTCCACGATGGTCGGTTTGTGGTTCCTGCTCGTACTCCTTACACTGATTGATGAACCATTTCGAACCTGAACTCAGGGAGAAGGCAAAGTGAGCAATAAAGAATTGCAGGCACTCAAAGAACGCTACGTTGCAGCGGGCGCGGCAAGTCCCAACGAACAGTTTGCCGATCACGCCACCAACGCGGAACTCTGGGATGCGGACGGCAAGCGCATGATCGATTTCGCCGGCGGTATCGGTGTTCTGAACATTGGCCATCGTCACCCCAAGGTGGTGGAAGCGGTCAAGGCCCAATTGGACAAGCTGATGCACACCTGCCAGACGGTCATGCCCTATGAGGGCTACGTCAAGCTGGCGGAAAAGCTCAGCGGAATTGTGCCGGTACGCGGTCACGCCAAGGTAATGCTGGCTAACTCCGGCGCCGAAGCTTTGGAAAACGCCATCAAGGTAGCCCGTGCGGCCACCGGTCGCAGCAACATTATCTGCTTTGACGGCGGCTACCACGGCCGGACCTTTTACACCATGGCGATGAATGGTAAAGCCGCGCCCTACCAGACCGATTTCGGCCCGATGCCGGGTACCGTTTTCCGTGCGCCTTACCCGGTGCCTTATCACGGGGTCAGTGAAGATGAAGCCCTGCGTGGCCTGAAAATGACCATGAAGGCCGATTCCCCGGGCAAAGACACCGCAGCCATCGTGATCGAGCCGGTGCTGGGTGAAGGCGGTTTTTATGCGGCACCGACCAGCTTCCTGAAGGAAATCCGCAAGATCTGCGACGAGCACGGCATTCTGATGATCGTCGACGAAGTCCAGAGTGGCTTTGGCCGGACCGGCAAGATGTTTGCTATCGAGCACAGCGGCGTTGAGCCCGACATGATGACCATGGCCAAGAGTATGGCCGATGGCATGCCAATCTCCGCCATCGTGGGTACCGACAAGCACATGGACGCCTCCGGCCCCAACTCCCTGGGTGGTACCTACACCGGTAGCCCAACTGCCTGTGCCGCGGCCCTGGCCGTATTCGATGTATTCAAGGAGGAAGACATTCTCGCCAAGGGCCAACGTCTGGGCGAGAAACTGAAGCAGCGCTTCAGCCAGTGGCAGGAGCAATTTGCCCATGTCGACAACGTCCGAAATCTCGGCCCCATGGCGGCCTTTGAACTTGTCGAAAGCAAGGATAGCCGCGAGCCCAAGCCGGAACTGGCAGCCGCGGTGACCAAGAAGGCCAAGGAAAAAGGTTTGATCCTGCTCAGCTGCGGCATGTACGGCAACACCCTGCGCTTCCTGATGCCAGTCACCATCGAAGACGAGGTGCTGGAAGAAGGGCTGAACATCGTGGAAGAAGCCCTTAAGGAAGTTGGCGCCTAATGGGCTAAGCCCAAACCGGCATTACGCCAGCGGAAAACCGAAACCGGATCCGGGTCACCTAGTAGCACCCGGGTCCGGTTTTTTTATACCCGATCTGTCCACAATCCCGGTCCTCCCGACAGCTACGCCCCAAGTTAATGACCAAGGGAGGTGTTGACTAAAGAGTGAGCAATGCATGTTGTTCTTGCACCACAACAAATACAAGACAAGGAGCATGCAATGAATTCCATCCATCGAGTCGTGGCCGCCAGTGCGCTCGGGCTTGCACTCAGCCTGCCGGCCCAGCACACCCAGGCCGGCGCCTTCGTCCATCTGTTCGAATGGCAGTGGAGCGACGTTGCCCAGGAGTGCGAGACCTTTCTCGGCCCCAAAGGCTATAGCGCGGTGCAGATCTCGCCGCCGCAGGAACATATTCAGGGCGATGCCTGGTGGACCCGGTACCAGCCGGTCAGTTACCAGTTGCAGAGTCGAAGCGGAGACGCCGCGGCTTTTGCCGACATGGTCGCACGCTGTAATGCCGCCGGTGTCGATGTCTACGCCGATGCGGTGATCAATCACACGGCCGCTGGCTCCGGCACCGGTACCGCCGGTTCCTCCTATGACAGTGGCTCGCGCAGCTATCCGGTTTACAGCGGCAACGACTTCCACGCGCCCTGCGATATTTCACCATCCGACTACGGCAATAACGCCGACCGGGTTCGCACCTGCCAGTTGGTCGGCCTGCCGGATCTGGACACCGGCGCCAACTACGTTCAGGACACGCTGGCGGGCTACCTGAACCACCTGACCTCACTCGGGGTAGAGGGGATCCGGATTGATGCCGCCAAGCACATGTCACCGGGTGACATCGCCGGCATTCTGAACCGCACCAACGATCCACTGTATGTGTTCCAGGAAGTCATCGATCTCGGTGGAGAAGCGGTCAGTGCCGCTGAATACACCGGACTCTCGGACGTGACCGAGTTTCGCTACAGCGCCTCCCTGGGTGATGTGTTCAAAAACCAGAAACTGGCTTACCTGAATGGCTTTGGCGAGAGCTGGGGCTTTCTGGCCGGCGCCGATGCGGTGGTCTTCACCGATAATCACGACAACCAGCGCGGCCACGGTGCCGGCGGTAGCAATGTCCTGACCTACAAAGACGGCAGCCTGTACAACCTCGCCAACGTCTATATGCTGGCCTGGCCTTACGGCTACCCCAAAGTAATGTCCAGCTATAGCTTTTCCAACAGCGATCAGGGCCCACCGGCGCAGGGCGTTTACCAGGGCGGCAGCGCTCAGTGCGGCGGCGCCTGGATCTGTGAGCACCGCTGGGACGCTATTGCCAACATGGTCGAGTTCCGCAACGTCACCGATGGCACCGGCGTGAATCAATGGTGGGACAACGGCAACAACCAGATTGCCTTTAGCCGCGGAGCCAAGGGCTTTGTTGCCATCAACCGGGAAGGAAACGATCTAACCCGCGCCTTCTCCACCGGGTTACCGGACGGCGACTACCGCAACGTCGCCGGCAACGGCGCCTGCGTTTCGGTCAGCAATGGCCAGGTCTCGCTGACCGTGCCCGCCATGGAGGCGGCAGCGCTGCACGTCAACGCGGGCTGCGACGCGCCCCCTCCACCACCAAACGATCTGGCCACTGCTAACTTTCAGTGCGACAACGGCACGACCACAGCGGGGCAGAGCGTGTACGTGACCGGTGACAATGCGACTCTGGGTAACTGGGCGCCGGCCAATGCAATCAAGCTGGAGCCCACCAACTACCCAAGCTGGACCGGATCGATTGAGCTCCCGGCGCAGTCCACCGTCGAGTGGAAGTGCATCAAGCGCAGCGAACAGGACCCACAGGCCCAATTAGTCTGGCAGTCCGGCGCCAATAATGTGATGCAAACGGGCTCGGCCGGCTCCACCACGGCTACCAGTGGCAGCTTTTAACGCCTTCGAAAGCGAGCAAAATCGTCGTATACTGCCGGAACACTCTGTGTCCGGCAGTACCCATTCCCTGGTCTGCTGTCGTTCCCTGCATCAGGCTATCTATGACTTCACCAAGCAACACGTCCACCCCCGATCACAAGCCCAGACCCTGGGTCGACCTATTGGTCAGTATCGTCATTCCCTCAGTGATACTGATGAAGTTCAGTGGCGAGGCGCACCTGGGCCCGGTCAATGCCTTGATCATCGGCCTGGCGTTTCCACTGGGCTGGGGATTGTTCGAGCTGATTCGCTACCACAAGAAGAATTTCATCGCGGTGCTAGGCCTGATCAGTGTCGGCCTCACCGGCGGTATTGGCCTGCTGGAACTGGACGCGGGCTGGCTGGCGGTAAAGGAGGCTGCGGTGCCCGCGGTTATCGGTCTGGCGGTGCTGATTTCCACCCGTACCAAATATCCGTTGGTACGCACCCTGCTGTACAACCCAAAAGTTCTGGATGTGGATAAGATTCACCGATCGCTGGAAGAGAAGGGCAGTGTGGATGAATTCGAGGCGCGGTTGTTGAAGGCCAGCTACTTCTTCGCCGGTACCTTCCTGTTCTCATCGATCATGAACTACGTCATTGCCCGGTGGATTGTCACCAGCCCTTCAGGCACCGAGGCCTTCAACGAAGAACTCGGCCGAATGACTCTAGTCAGTTATCCGATGATCGCTATTCCCTCAATGATCATGATGATGCTGATTTTCTATTACCTGTGGCGCACCATCCGGCGCCTGACCGGCTACACGCTGGAAGAAGTGATGGCACCGCACCTGGCTGAAAAAGAAAAGAAAAAGTCGATGTCCCAGGAATAACCGGGAGCAGAAACAGGCATAAAAAAAGCGGCGCGGATCATAGATCCAGCGCCGCTTTTTTTTGCCCTGAGCAGGGCGTTCGTTACACGTCGAGGTTGGTGACTTCCAGTGCGTTGGTCTGGATAAAGTCCCGACGCGGCTCAACGTCGTCACCCATCAGGGTGGTGAAGATCTGGTCGGCGGCAAAGGCGTCCTCGATAGTCACCTTCATCATCCGACGGGTTTCCGGATCCATGGTGGTCTCCCACAGCTGTTCCGGGTTCATCTCACCCAGTCCCTTATAACGCTGGATGTTCAGGCCGCGCTGGGCTTCCTTCATCAACCAGGCCAGGGCGCCTTCAAAGGACAGCACGGTCTGCTTGCGCTCGCCACGCTGGATGTAGGCCCCGTCTTCAATCAAGCCATCAAGGGTCTCACCCATGCGCGCGATGGCAGCGTAGGACGAGGATTCGAAGAACTCGTGATTGAACACATGCTCATGGGGAATGCCGTGCACATAGATGGTGACCTTGGGCAGGAACAGGTCCCGCTCCGGGTCCTTGGTCACCGAGAAGGTGTACTTGGTACCGGTGCGGGTATCCAGAGCCAGGCCGTCACCCAGGCGTGCTACCCAGCGCGCCACCGACTCTTCGTCGCGCAGGTGCTCGGATTTCAAGGTCACGTTGTCCAGCATCTGCTCCAGCACCTTGGCCGGGTAAGCGCGGGACAGACGTCCGATCATGTTCATCACCGCCTGGTAGTCCTTGACCATGGTTTCCAGCGCGGAATCCTTGATTGCCGGAGCATCCGGGTTAACGAACAGCTGAGCGCCTTCCAGAGCGGTCTGGGTCAGGTAGGCTTCCTTCGCCTTCTCATCCTTCAGGTACTGCTCCTGCTTGCCACGCTTAACCTTGTACAGCGGCGGCATCGCGATGAAGACATGGCCACGCTCGATGATTTCCCGCATCTGGCGGAACAGGAAGGTCAGTAGCAGGGTACGAATGTGCGAGCCGTCAACGTCGGCGTCGGTCATGATGATCAGGGAGTGGTAACGGAGCTTGTCCGGGTTGAACTCCTCGCGCCCAATACCACAGCCCAAGGCGGTGATCAGGGTGCCGACTTCGGCAGACGACAGCATCTTGTCGAACCGCGCTTTCTCAACGTTCAGGATCTTACCCTTGAGCGGGAGGATGGCCTGGGTCTTACGGTCACGACCCTGCTTGGCACTGCCCCCGGCGGAATCACCCTCCACTATGAACAGTTCGGACAGGGCAGGGTCCTTTTCCTGACAGTCAGCCAGCTTGCCGGGCAGACCGGCGATATCCAGCGCGCCTTTCCGGCGAGTCATGTCACGGGCCTTGCGGGCGGCTTCCCGGGCGCGGGCAGCCTCAATCATCTTATTGACGATCAGCTTGGCCTCGTTCGGCTGTTCCTGCAGGTAGTCAGCAAAACTCTGGTACAGCTCCTGCTCGACCGCCGTTTTCACCTCGGACGAAACCAGTTTGTCCTTGGTCTGGGAGGAGAACTTCGGATCCGGCACTTTAACACTGATGATGGCGGTCAGGCCTTCCCGGGCGTCGTCACCGGAAGTGCTGACCTTGGCCTTCTTGCCTAGGCCTTCGTGCTCAATGTAGTTGTTCATGGAGCGGGTCAGGGCGGCCCGGAAACCAGCCAGGTGAGTACCGCCGTCACGCTGGGGAATGTTGTTGGTGAAGCAGAAGATATTTTCCTGGAAGGCGTCGTTCCACTGCATGGACACTTCCACGACGATGCCGTCTTCGCGTTCACGGTTAAAGTGGAACACCCGGTTGATCGGGGTCTTGTTGGTGTTCAAGTGCTCAACAAAGGCACGCAGACCGCCTTCGTATTCAAACACTTCTTCCTTGCCGCTCCGCTCGTCGGTTAGACGGATGCGCACACCACTGTTGAGGAACGCCAGTTCCCGCAGACGCTTGGCCAGGATGTCGTAATGGAATTCGATGTGGGTAAAGGTTTCCGGCGACGGAATGAAGTGCACCTTGGTGCCCGACATCTCGGTTTCGCCCACTTCACCCAGAGGGGCGTTAGGCACGCCGTGGGTGTAGGTCTGCTCGTACACCTTGTTGTCACGACGAATGGTCAGGGTCAGGGTCGAGGACAGGGCGTTAACCACCGACACACCAACACCGTGCAGACCGCCGGAGACCTTGTAGGAGTTGTCGTCAAACTTACCGCCGGCGTGCAGTACAGTCATGATGACCTCTGCAGCGGATACCCCTTCCTCTTCGTGCAGATCCACCGGGATGCCGCGGCCATTGTCCTTAACGGTAATGGATTCGTCCGGGTGGATGATAACGCCGATTTCGGAGCAGTAGCCTGCCAGAGCTTCATCGATGGAGTTATCCACCAACTCAAAGACCATGTGATGCAGGCCGGTGCCGTCATCGGTATCGCCAATGTACATGCCGGGCCGCTTCCGTACCGCATCCAGTCCTTTCAAGACTTTGATACTGGAGGAATTGTAATTCGATTCGCTCATTCGAGACTCCTGAAGGGTGTACCGGTGACCGGCCTACTCGCCGTCCGGGCGATGGTAAGTCCGGCAGGTCCGGCTTTATTCTTCCGTCAATTTGCCATGTTCCACGTGGAACATTCTGTACTCCGGTGCCTGATTGTCGGGCCACAGGGCGTCGGGCAGCGGGTGTTCGATGGAGGTAATGAACACCTGGCAACGCAGTGCCTGTAGCTTTCGAGCCAGCATGGCCCGGTGACCCACATCCAGCTCGGCATTAATATCGTCGAGCAAAAACGTCACCTGCTTACCCAGTTCACTCAACACCATGCCCTGGGCAATCTTCATCAAGATAACAAGGGTTTTCTGCTGGCCTCTGGAAAAGGTTTCCGCTACTGGCCGGCCCTGAAATTTTAACCGGATGTCGGCTCGATTCGGACCATACAGGGTATGCCCCATCCGACGTTCCTGTTCCCGGTGACTGGCCAGGATATCCTGTAATGACTGACTGCTATCCCAACCTGGATAGAACTCAAGTTTCAGACCCTGAGTCCATCCGACATCGACTTCCTGAACCAGAGTCTGGAACGCTGCCTTGAACCGATCGAACGTGGTTTTTCGGGCCGCGCTGATGCGGTCACTCAGGGCCACGTACTGGCTATCCCAGACCCGCAGCAGGGCTTCGTCTAGTCTACCATTTCTTAGCGTTTGATTCCGCTGTGACGTCACTCTCTGACACTGTTGCCAGGCCGAGGCAAACGAAGGTTCCACGTGGAACACGGCCCAATCGAGAAATTGCCGGCGTTTGCCTGGGCCACCGGCAACAATGTCAAAAACACCCGGGTCAATCACCGATACCGGCAGATGCATGGCCAGCGACGACAGACTGCGAACGCCTTCGCCATCGACCCGCAGGGTGGTTTCCTTCTGGCTGACATCCCGGGCTATCCCGAGCCGATGGGCCACGCCAGCCGCGTCGGGTTCCGTCGACGCATCCAGGCCCCGATCCAGCCCACCGAAGACGGTGAACTGTTGCTCGCCATGACTGACCACCGCCTGATGTCGGCTGACCCGAAACGACCGCCCCAGCCCCAGATAACCAATTGCCTCCAGAACACTGGTCTTGCCGCTGCCGTTTTCGCCGTACAATAAATTGAAGGACGACGAGAAACTGACCGGGGTCGGGGATAGGTTCCGGAAGTGCTGAGTCTGGAGTTTTACTAACGCCATAAAAACGGGAACTCAACGTGGCGAGGAGGGGAGTTTGAAGCGACCAAAAAAAGCAGCGTTACCACTCGTGTAACGCTGCCCTAGTGTACAAAAGCCCGCCCGGTAAGGCGACCGCGTTAATGGAGCATGTTCAATCGTTCATCCATGAACACATCCATTTCAGGCGCCAGGATGTGGACGTAGCGATCGAAGTAGAGGAACTGTTTCAGCAGCAAGGCAAACTCCCGCGGAAAATGCAGGCCGTGGCTCTCGCCGATTTTCACCATATCCATCAGGATGTGGTTTACATCGTCTTCGGCCTGATCTGCCTCGTACGGCACCTGATCCGGTACCATCTTGTCCATCTGCTGATACAATCGGCGCAGGTCCGCCGCCAGTTCATCCACCAGTACTGTCTGATGCGTTACCCCGATCCGAATCATGGCGTCGGCCATGCCTTCGAAGTTACCCACCATCACCGACGAAATGAAATCACTGACCGCCTGCCAGGTGTCCGGCTTGATCCGCCCGACAATGCCGAAGTCGATAAAGCCGACCCGACCGTCCTGCAGCACCATCAGGTTACCGGCGTGAACGTCAGCGTGAAAAAATTCACACTGGGTCAGGCTGGCGAACCAGGTGTTCATCGCCGTGATCAGGGTCCGCTCCGGGTCCCGTGCGTAACCCCGGATGCTTTCCAGGTCGGTTAACGGAACGCCGTGGAAACGCTCCATAGTCAGTACCCGGCGGGTGCTGCAATGTTCATACACCAGCGGTACCGTGGCGTCTTCATTGTGCGTATCGTTCAGGAAGTTGCGAAACACCTTCAGGTTATTCGCTTCCTTGATGAAGTCACATTCCTCCATCATGGTGCGCTGGATTTCCTCGACAATCCCGGACAACGAGGTCCAGGATAGTTTCGGCGCCAGCGTCTCCAGGATGCGCGCCGACAGGTACAGGAAATTCAGATCAGTCAGCAGGATGTTTTCCACACCCGGCTTCTGCACCTTGATGACTACATCCTCACCGGTTACCAGCCGTGCCGCGTGAACCTGGGCAATGGAGGCTGACGCCAGCGCCACCGGATCAATATCCGCGTATACCTGGTCAAGCGGCCGATCCAGTTCGTCGCTGATAATCTTCTTGATCACACCGAAGGGCAGGTTGGGGGTTTTATCCAGGCAGTACTGGAATTCCTCCACATACTCCTTCGGGAAGAAGGTGGGCGAGCTGGCAATGAACTGACCCAGCTTGATGTAGGTCGCGCCCAAGGATTCGAAAGTCTGCCGTAACAGACGCGGGGTAGGGGGGCGATCGCCCCGAACCCAATTGACACCGGTACGCCCCAGCACGGACAGGGTTTGTCCAATCCTGAAGGCGCCCTTGATTCCGTTCGTCACGGTGCCCATGGTGATTCTCCTATAGCCGCATCGGCATAACGACGTACAGGCAGCGATTGTCCATCTGGGACTCGATCAGTGCACTGCTGTTCGGATTGGACAGGGTGATTTTCACCTGGTCGTCATCCAGTGCGTTCATCACATCCACCAGATAACCAACGTTGAATCCAATCTGCAGGGATTCACCCTGGTACTCCACCGGCAGTGCATCTTCCGCCTGCTCCTGGTCCGGGTTGTTGGCAAACACCTGCAACTCGTTCGGTGCCAGGTTCAGCCGTACCCCGCGAATGTTTTCGTGGGACAGGATACCGGCACGCTGGAGAGTGTTCTTCAGGGTTGCCCGATCGGCCAGGACTACTTTGTCGCCACCTCTGGGGATAACCCGGTTGTAGTCCGGGAACTTGCCCTCGATCAGTTTCGAGGTGAAGGTATAGGCACCGACAGTGGCCCGCAGGTGGTTATCACCGATTACCAGGGTCACCGGTGTTTCCACATCATCCAGCAGCCGGGCCAGTTCCAGCACACCCTTACGGGGCACAATCACCTGCCGCAGTTCCGGACAACCTGTGGATAACTCCAGGTGCGCCATGGCCAGCCGGTGGCCGTCGGTGGCGACGGTACGGACATGGCCCTGATCCACTTCCAGCAACAGGCCGTTCAGGTAATAACGGACATCCTGCTGGGCCATGGCGAACGCCGTGGCATCGAACATCCGCTCCAGTTCTTTCTGGGGCAGTTCCAGACGGAAGCTTTCGGCTTCGTCTTCGACATTCGGGAAATGCTCCGCCGGCAGTGTCGACAGGGTAAAGTGACTTTTTCCACAACGCAGGTGCAACCGGTCACCTTCGAGCCCAAGCTCCAGGGGCGCTTCTTCACCCAGCGCCCGACAGATGTCGGCCAGCTTACGGGCGGGCACGGTGATCCGGCCAGGCTGGTCAACGTGCACCGGAGTTACCCGAGCCACCAGTTCCACTTCCATATTGGTGCCGGTCAGCGTCAGAGTATTATCTTCGGCTACCAGCAGAACATTCGACAGCACCGGCATGGTCTGTTTCTTTTCCACCACGCCAGCAATGCTTTGCAGCGGGGTAAGCAGGGATTCACGGCTGATCGTCAGTTTCATGGCACTCAGCATTCTTTTAAGTTGAAGGGTGAATGTTTTGCGCTAACGCCCGGCATCAGGTGGTCAGCAATCTCATAAAGTTCTGATAATCCTCGCGGATACCCGGATCAGTCTCCTGCAGTTCCACGATTTTCTTGCACGCGTGCAGCACGGTGGTGTGGTCACGGCCACCGAAGGCGTCACCAATTTCCGGCAGACTGTGATTGGTCAATTCCTTGGACAGCGACATCGCCACCTGGCGTGGCCGGGTCACCGTCCGGGTCCGACGCTTGGACAGCAGGTCGGCCACTTTGATCTTGTAATACTCCGCCACGGTACGCTGAATGTTGTCGATGCTGACCTGCTTCTCGTGCAGGGCCAACAGATCTTTCAGACTCTCCCGAATAAACGGCGGGGTAATTTCCGACCCGGTGAAGTGAGCGTTCGCTATCACCAAACGAAGCGCCCCTTCTAGTTCCCGCACGTTTGAGCGGATCTTCTGGGCAATAAAAAAGGCCGCTTCACTACTGAGTTTCACGTTCGCCTGGTCCGCCTTCTTCATCAGGATGGCGACCCGGGTTTCCAGTTCCGGTGGTTCCACCATCACCGTCAGGCCCCAACCAAACCGGGACTTCAAGCGCTCCTCCATGTCGACAATTTCCTTGGGGAAGCGATCACAAGTCACGATGACCTGCTGTCCGCCTTCAAGCAAGGCATTGAAGGTGTGGAAAAACTCCTCCTGGGAGCGCTCCTTGCGGGCGAAAAACTGAATATCGTCGATCAGCAGCGCGTCCACCGACCGATAGTAGCGCTTGAACTCGTTGATCGCGTTCAATTGCAGCGCCTTCACCATATCCGCCACGAACCGTTCGGAACGCAGGTAGGCCACCTTGGCTCCCGGTTTGCGCCGAACGATCTCGTTACCAATCGCGTGCATTAGGTGGGTTTTACCCAGACCAACGCCGCCATAGAGGAACAACGGGTTGTAGGCGCCGCCCGGATTCTCCGCAACCTGCATGGAAGCGGCCCGGGCCAACTGGTTCGACTTACCTTCCACAAAGGTATCGAAGGTGAAGCCTTCATTCAGGAAACTCTGGTGCTTGATGTCGCCCTCGACCTGAACCGACCGCCGCCCGTTACTTGGGTTACTTGCTTTGGCGCGCACCGAGGTATTGTCGCCGGCACTGACCGCGACACCTTTTTCTTCCTCGGTGACCCGGCTGCCGCTTTCTTCCTGAACCGAGCCACTGGATCGAACCGGGACCTCAGACCGGCTCACCGGCTCACTGTTCCGAGGCGCAGAGCCAACCTTCATATTTACACGGGGAGCCTGGCCTCCGTTCAGATCCTTCAACACTTCTTCTATACGCCGAAGGTATTTCTCATTAACCCAGTCCATAACAAACCGGTTGGGGGCAAACAACATCAGCTGCCCCTCCCGGAGATCGGACTGCAGGGGTCTGAGCCAGGTGTTGAACTGTTGTGCGGGAAACTCGTCCCGGAGTACTTCAAGACATTGATGCCACATGGTGTTCGGCACGACAGCCTGCTCCCGATAACCCAGAAATGTCTCAGATCAGAATAGCGAGACATCCAATCCAAAGAGGTAACGCGAGATTCTAACCCGACGGGCCCACCAGTGAAAGACCGCCGACTATTTCATGAACAGGCTGTGGAAACAAATTAGCAAATTTATCATTTAGTTACAGACTTACCTACAGCCTTGTGTACAGAAAATTCTTTCAATAATTGTTATCCACACCCCCCTGTGTACACCCTGCCTTCAACCCTGTGTGAAACCGTAGGACCGAACGGTGGATAACCAGGAGGTGATCACCCGAAAGCACTTATGCACAATTCGTGGCGCCACTGTCCACAGGGCTCATCGGTACTTGTAAGCCCCCTTATCATCTCCGTAACTTACTGACTAAAAGCCTTTTCCATTGCTTATCCACAGAAAACAGCCTCAGTAATAACAGTAATAATTAATCCTTAAAGAGAATTCTAAAAGAACCTATAGATTTTATTATCTGGTCTGATTTGTCCGGCCAATGGGCACCTGTGAAAACCACTTATCGATACCCATTGAACTTTCCCCCGCATTTGCATATCATGCCGCTCCTGTTTTGGCTGTACATTTTCCAGCCACATACGAATTTTCAACTTACGAATTGTGAGATCATCACCATGAAGAGAACGTTTCAACCAAGCGTCCTGAAGCGTAAGCGCGTACACGGTTTCCGTGCCCGTATGGCCACTGCCAACGGTCGCAAGGTTATTTCCCGTCGTCGTGCCAAAGGCCGCGCACGTCTGTCAGCGTAACCAGCGCGCCTCATGAAGGCTTTGAGTTTCCCGAAATCGCACCGTCTGCTCAGACCGGCTGATTACGGCAAAGTCTTCGATGACGTACAGCTGAAAGTTCCGCACAAGAATTTTCTGATCCTGGCAACACCGAATAATCTCGGGCACGCCAGGATCGGTTTGATTTTTTCCAAGAAAAATCTGAAACTCGCGGTCCAGAGAAACCGGATCAAGCGACAGGTTCGGGAAACTTTTCGGCATCAGACCGATTACCCCAGCCTGGATATTGTCGTACTCGGTCGCCAGGGGCTAGCCAATCTGGAAACCCCAACGGTAACGGCCGCACTTAACGATTTGTGGCGTCGACTAAAGCGGAAACAACAGCAATCGCTACCTGCGAACGCTCCATCAGCACAACCAGCCGGCAAAGGATCGGGTTGATGCGTAAACTCCTGCTTGCTCCTATCCGTTTCTACCAGTACGCACTCAGTCCCCTGATGGCCAGTCATTGCCGCCATTATCCAACCTGTTCTCAATACGCCGTTGAAGCGATCACCCATCACGGTGCGTTGAAAGGACTGATTCTCGCTACCCGTCGGTTATTGAGATGTCATCCCTGGGCCGAGGGTGGTTATGATCCAGTGCCGGGTATGGCACAATCCGATTCCAGCAAGGCCGTAACACCCTGCCTTCAGGCGAAGCACTCCCACACTACAACCCAGACCAGACAGTAACTCTATGGATATTCAACGCATCGTATTATTTGCCGGCCTGGCTATTGTCAGTTATCTGATGGTGCTTGCCTGGAATGAGGATTACCATCAGCAGCCGCAAACGGAACAGGTGGCCCAGACCAATGCCGGTTCTACCACCGGCGGCGAAGACAGCATGGTGCTTCCTGAGCAGAACCAGAGCACAGGCACCAGTGAGGAGTTCAGCACGCCGGAGAGCGGAGAGCAGATTGCCACCGCGACGGATTCCGACATCACCGTTGAAGACCAGTTTGTTACCGTTCGCACCGACGTCTTCGAGCTCACCATTGACCGGGTCAGTGGCAATCTTATCCACAGCTCACTGACCGATTACGACAAGTCCCTGAACAGCCGGGAACCGCTGAAGCTGCTGACCAACACCAACAGCCGCACCTACGTCATGGAAAGTGGCTTGATTGGCCGCAATGGTCCGGATAGCCGTGCCAATGGCAGCGCGCCGGTATACCAGACCAACGCTGATAGCTATGAGCTGTCTGAAGGCCAGGACCAACTGACTGTGGACCTGACCTACACCACCGACGACGGCGTCAAGATCACCAAGCGCTATCAGTTTGAGCGCAACAGCTATGAAATCGGCGTGCGCTACCTGATCGATAACCAGTCCAACGAGACCTGGAAAGCCAACTTCACCGGTAAGATCGTCCGGGATCAGGCACCCGACCCGACCGCTCAGAACAGCATGGGTATTCAGGCGTTCCTGGGCATGGTGATGAGTTCTTCGGAGGATCCGTACGAGAAGTTTGATTTCGGTGATCTGGCCGAAACTCCGGTGAATCAGTCCGTTACCAACGGCTGGCTGGCGTTCCTGCAGCACTACTTCCTGGCGGCATGGGTACCCGAGCCTGATCAACCGGCTCAGTTCCAGACTACACGTCGCGGCCCTCTGTACGTGATGGGCTTTGTCTATCCGGCCACTACGGTGGCGTCCGGTGACACCGTGGAAGTGGGCGCCCGTGCTTACATCGGCCCGAAGATTATCGATCGACTGGAGAATGTCGCACCGAACCTGGATCGCACCGTCGATTTCGGTTTCCTGTTCTTCATTTCACTGCCGCTGTTTATCATCCTGGAGTGGTTCTACGGCCTGGTAGGCAATTGGGGGGTCGCCATCATCCTGCTGACCGTGCTGGTCAAGGCGGTGTTCTTCCACCTGTCGGCCACCAGCTACAAGTCGATGGCGAAGATGCGTGCGGTGGCGCCGCAGTTGACTCGCCTCAAGGAACTGTACGGCGACGACCGACAGCGCATGTCCCAGGAAATGATGGCGCTGTACAAGCGTGAGAAAATCAATCCGCTGGGCGGCTGTCTGCCGATCCTGGTGCAGATGCCGGTGTTTATCTCCCTGTACTGGGTACTGTTCGAGAGCGTGCAGTTGCGTCACGCCCCGTTCATGCTCTGGATTCAGGATTTGTCCCAGATGGATCCGTACTTCATTCTGCCGATCCTGATGGGCGCCAGCATGTTCCTGCAGATGCACCTGAACCCGACACCGCCGGATCCGATGCAGGCCAAGATCATGAAGATGATGCCGCTGATCTTTACGGTATTCTTCCTCTGGTTCCCGGCCGGTCTGGTACTGTACTGGCTGGTGAACAATATTCTGTCGATCAGTCAGCAGTGGTACATTACCCGCAAGATTGAAGCAGAGACGGCTGGGAAAAAGTACTAACAACCGGTACTTTTGACCCGACCCAGACAGAGGCTCCTTCACGGAGCCTCTGTTGTTTGCGCCCGAAGGAATGTTCATGAGCCAGACAGCAGACACGATTGCCGCTATTGCCACTGCCCCCGGCCAGGCCGGCGTGGGGATTGTTCGGGTGTCGGGCCCAGCCGCCGCGGACATCGCCCGGCAAATGCTGGGCTTTATCCCCAAGCCGCGATACGCCCATTACGGCCCTTTCCTGGACCAGGATGGTGGCCTGATCGATGAAGGCATCGGATTGTTCTTCCCCAACCCGCATTCGTTCACCGGCGAAGATGTGTTCGAACTCCAGGGCCATGGCGGTACCGTTATCCTTGACCTGTTGTTGCGGGAAGTCTGCAGCCATGGCGCGCGGCTGGCGCGTCCGGGTGAGTTTTCCGAGCGGGCGTTTCTGAACGACAAGCTGGATCTGGCACAGGCCGAGGCCATCGCCGATCTCATCGAAAGCAGTTCGGAGCAGGCCGCACGCTGCGCCGTGCGTTCCATGCAGGGGGTGTTCTCTCGTCGGGTGGACGACCTGGTGGATGCGGTGACTCACCTGCGCATCTACGTGGAAGCGGCCATCGACTTTCCCGAGGAAGAGATCGATTTCCTGGCCGACGGCAAGGTTGCCGGTGATCTGCAGCAGCTGCTCGACCGGTTGGAGATCATCCTCGGTGAGGCCCAGCAAGGCACCATTCTCCGGGATGGCATGAAGGTGGTGATTGCCGGCCGCCCCAACGCCGGCAAGTCGAGCCTGCTCAATGCCCTGGCCGGTCGCGAGGCGGCCATCGTTACCGCCATCGAAGGCACCACCCGGGATGTCCTGCGCGAACATATTCACATCGATGGCATGCCGCTGCACATCATCGACACCGCGGGCCTGCGGGACAGCCCGGACGAGGTTGAGCAGATCGGTATTGCCCGGGCCTGGGATGAAATTGCCCAGGCCGACCGGATCCTGCTGATGGTGGACGCTACGACCACCGATCAGACCGAACCCCACGAGATCTGGCCGGATTTTATCGACCGCCTACCCGCCAATGCGCCCGTTAGCGTGGTGCGGAACAAGGTCGACCTGTCCTCGGAAACCGTGGGCTTTACCGACACCGACGGCAGTAGTGCGCCGGTGATCCGACTGGCGGCAAAATCCTCCGACGGCCTCGAGGTACTGAGGGATCATCTTAAGCAATGCATGGGGTTTGCCAGCACCACCGAGGGTGGCTTCCTGGCCCGGCGCCGGCACCTGGATGCCCTGGAGCGGGCGCGCGAAAATCTGTTGCAGGGCCAGGGTCAGCTGGAAGGTTACGGCGCTGGCGAACTGCTCGCGGAAGACCTGCGCGCGGCTCAGGATGCCCTGGGGGAAATCACCGGGCACCTGAGTCCGGACGAACTGCTGGGTAAGATCTTCTCCAGTTTCTGCATTGGTAAATAACAGCGGATTGCCGGCATGCTGGCGATCGGCTCATTTTTGTTTCAGCCCCGTTACCAATTGATACGTTTTTATCTCCCAATCCGGGAACGCGCAGCGGTAATCTAGCGTTCTAATTACGGAATTTACTTATTGAGTACATTAGGGAGTAAAGGCGTGATCAAACTAGTAACAGGCTTTGCCACGGTAGCGCTGGCGCTGATGGCGTCGACAACCACGGTGCAGGCAGACGAACGGCTCTACCTCTACACCGAGAACTTTCCCCCGTACAACATGAGTGCTTCCGGGCGGGCGTTTGAGCATGGTCAGGAGGATATCGACGGCCTGTGCACCGAGTTGGTGGTGGCGGCGCTGAAACAGACCAATCTCGATTACCGCATCAAGCTCCGCAACTGGGATTACGGCTACAACCGCGCTCTGAGCAAGGAAAACCACGGAATTTTCTGTACCACCTACACCGAAGAGCGTGCCCCCCTGTTCAAATGGGTCGGGCCACTGACTGACAACCTGTGGACAGTATTCGCACCACCAGGATCGGACTTCCAGATGGATGAGCTCTCAGACGCCAAAGGCATGGTGTTTGGCGGTTACCGCAACGACGTCAAGTCGGAATACCTGATCAAGAAAGGCTACGAAGTGTCGGCGCTGGACAGCGATGACCTGAACCCGAAGCGGCTGGAACTGGGCCAGATCGATCTCTGGCTGGCTGACCGCCTGGGCGGTCCTTATGTGGCGTCACAGCAAAACGTGGAAGGCCTGGTACCGGTGTTTTCGTTCAACGACACCCAGCTGTTTCTGGCCCTGAACCTGGAGACGTCGGATAAGATAGTTGCCGAACTGCAAAGCGGCCTGGCAGCCATTCGAGAGTCCGGTATGTTCGAGGCGATTGAGACCAAATACGGCCTTTGACCGAAAGCTACGACCCGCTCTGGCGCGGGGGCCAGTAAGTAAGGCCCCCGTCCTTCCCGCCTGAGCCGGGTTTAACCAGTGCGGCCAAAGCTTCGGTCGGACCGCGCTTCCAGCGCCTCGGTGTCACTGCGGTTTCCAAGAAAATCAGGCCGTGGCTTGTTGCCACAGAAAGGCTGCGACAGCAGGTTTTCCACACTGTTGTAAACGAAGAACAGATTGCTGCGCGGCCAGGGCGACATGTTGGCATTGGACGCGTGTAGAGTGTTGCACTCAAAGATGATCAGGGAGCCTGCCGGCCCGGTCGGGGCCTTTATCCCATGCTCATCCACGATGCGCCTCAGATCCTGAGCATTGGGTACGCCCAACTCCTGTTTTTTAAGCGACGACTGGTAATTGTCTTCCGGAGTTCGGCCAACACAGGGTATAAACGTCTTGTGGGAGCCGGGTACCAACATCAGCGGTCCGTTGAATGGCGTATTGTCGGTCAGGGCGATGGAAAAGCTGACGGCACGCATTCGCGGCATACCATCCTCGGCGTGCCAGGTTTCGAAGTCGGAGTGCCAGTCGAAGCCCTTGCCGTGAAAACCCGGTTTGAAATTGATCCGGGACTGGTGAATATAGGCGTCGCTGCCCAGCAGTTGATGCACCATATCCAGGATTTTCGGATCCCGGGTCAGGCGGTCGAAGCGTTCCGACAGCTGGTGAATGCCGAAAATGGAACGGATTTCCTGTTTGCCCGGTTCGGTAATGGTGCCTTCTGATCGCAGCACACTGTCGTTTCGTTCGTAGGCGCGTAGATCGTCACGGAAGCGGCGCACGGTGTCCGTATCCAGGAAGTTATCGAACACCAGAAAGCCATCGCGCTCATATTGAGCCAGTTCGTTTTCAGTCAACGGGCCCCGGTTACGATCCGCTCCTTGGCTGTAGACCACCGGATCGAGCCGATCGAAGGGCGGAATGGGGCGCTCAAGGCGCGTGGGATAAAAGTCGTCAGAACGAGTCTCCATATTCGAACCTCCTTCTTTTATGTTCGTAGTGGTTAGTGCTCACCTTACGTGTTGAAAAATTGCTGGATTAAGTTCGTACAGGGTAGTTAGGGATGCCCTAACGGCAATTCAAGCCGACAAAATCCCGGATCAGTCCGGAATTTTGTCAACCGGCCTATCAGCCGACAAAAGCCATGTGCTCGTCCTCGAGCTGCATCAGGTTGCGGGTCGGGCTGAGCATGCTGGTGGCGTGGCTTTGGGCCCGGGGCAACAGGCGCTGGTAATAGAACTCCGCCGTGGCCAGCTTGGCCTGGTAGAAGGCGTCGGAGTCCTCGCCGCCGTTTGCCAACTTATCCACAGCCACCGCCGACTGCCGCAGCCACATGTAAGCCATGGTGACGTAGCCGCTGTACATCAGGAAATCGTACGCGGCGCCGCTGACCACATCGCGATCCTTGCGTGCGGCCAGCATCACCCGCACTGTCAGCAAATTCCACTGCGCGGTCAGTTTCAGTAACTCCACCGCGAACGGCCTTAGCCGCTTGTCGGTCAGTTGCTTGCGGGCAAAGTTGGCGACGGTCAGGGTAAAGTCTCGAACCGCGCCCCCCTGAGTCATCACCAGCACCTTACGACCAAGCAGATCCAGCGCCTGGATACCGGTGGTGCCCTCGTACAGGGTGGCAATCCGGGTATCGCGTACGATCTGTTCCATGCCGTGCTCACGGATATAGCCGTGGCCGCCGAACACCTGCATGCCCAGGTTGGCCGCCTCGCAGCCCATTTCGGTAAGAAAACCCTTCAGGATCGGAGTCAGGAAACCCAGTTTGTCGTCGTACTTCGCGGCTTTGTCCAGATCACCCTCGGTATGGCCTTCCACCATGTGGTCTGCCAGCCGGGCGGCGTAATAAAGCATGGCCCGGCCGCCTTCGGCAATGGCCTTCTGGGTCAGCAGCATGCGCCGGACATCACCGTGGTGGATCAGGGCATCGGCGACCTGTTCCGGCTCTTTCTTGCCGGACAGCGCGCGCATGGAGCGGCGTTCCCGGGCATAGTCCAGTGCCCATTGATAGGACAGTTCGGCCGGTCCAACTCCCTGGATGGCGGTACCGATGCGGGCGGTGTTCATGAAGGTGAACATGCACTCCAGACCCTGGTTTTCCGGGCCGATCAGGAAGCCGGTGGCGCCGTCGAAGTTCATCACGCAGGTAGCCGACGCCTTGATCCCCATCTTCTTTTCCAGAGTGCCGCAGCTCACCCCATTGCGCGCTCCTACCCCGCTGCCGCCTTTGCTCTCGGCGGGCAGGAACTTGGGCACGATGAACAGGCTGATGCCGCGGGTGCCTTTGGGCGCATCCGGTAGTCGCGCCAGCACGATGTGGACAATGTTTTCGGTCAGATCGTGATCACCGGAGGAGATGAAGATCTTGGTGCCGGTGAGCTTGTAGCTGCCTTCAGCTTGGGGCTCGGCCTTGGTTTTCACCTGGCCCAGGTCGGTGCCGCACTGGGGCTCGGTCAGGCACATGGTGCCGGCCCAGCGGCCCTCGGTCAGGGGCGTCAGGTAGGTGTGTTTCTGGTCGTCGCTGCCGTGCAGAAAGATGGTGTTCATGGCGCCCAGGGACAGGCCCGGGTACATGGAAAAGGACCAGTTGGCGGTGCCCATCATTTCCTGCTTGAGCAGGCCCATGGAGGCGGGTAGGCCCTGACCGCCAAATTCCTCGGGCGCGGACAGGCCCTGCCAGCCGCCTTCAGCGTATTGCTGGTAGGCGGCTTTGTAGCCATCCGGTGTGGTCACTTCACCGTCGGTCAGGGTGCAGCCCTGCTCATCGCCACTCTGATACAGCGGGCTCAGTACTTCCTCACAGAACCGGCCGCATTCAGTGAGAATGGCATCCACGATGTCGGGACTGGCGTTGGCACCGCTGGCGAGGCGCTGGTAATGCCCGGGATAGTCAAACACTTCATTGAGCAGGAATTTCATGTCGCGCAATGGCGCTTTATAAACCGGCATAACGGTTCCTCGTAATCCTTGGCTGTGGATAAGTCATAGTTGGGCTCGGCCCATTAACCAGTGTTGTACGGTATTCCCCCGGCGCTGCCATTGACGAAAACCACTTCCAGTCCTGTCAGAAAAGACAATTGGCCGAAATGACGGAGTTTTCCACAGGCGCCTGATTGTTGATCGGGCATTACCAACAGCGCGTATCTTGTACACCGTTCTCTCATCCACCCTTTTTCCTGCGAGTGTAAAGATCATGCAAAGCCCCTCTGTAAGCGCCGTTGTTGCTGGCCCCATTCGTCTACTCTGGTTATTGTTTGCGGTGTGGTTACTGGCAGGGTGCGCCGGAGCTTCCCTGGACGACTACGCCGATCGGGAGCCTGTACTGATACCGGCCCAGTTTTTTACCGGTGAACTCTCGGCCAGGGGTGTGGTCAAGGACTACACCGGTACGGTCATTCGCACCTTCGACGCGGACATCAGCGCATCCTGGGCTAACGACGGTACTGGCACCCTGGATGAGGTTTTCCGCTTCGACGATGGTGAAGTACAGACCCGAACCTGGACCCTGACCCCAGTGGATGACGGCTATCGCGCCACCGCCGGCGACGTGGTTGAGCCGGGCCTGATGCAATGGCGTGGCAATGCCATCCACATGAATTACGTGCTGCGGCTGGCGTACGGGGACGGTACCCTGGATGTACGCATGGACGACTGGATGTACCTGGTGACCCCGGACACCCTGATCAACGAGACCACCCTGAGCAAATGGGGCATTGATGTTGGTGAGATTGTGCTGGTGATCCAGAAACGATAACCGAACCCGACGACGTTCACTGATTCTGGAAACTGTGTATGTGGAAGCAATGGCTGGTGGCACTGGGCCTTGTGGTTGTATCCGGCGGGGCTGCGGTGGGCTATCTGAGTCTGGCCGACAGCGAGCAGGCGGGCAGTGGTCGTGAGCGACCGCCTTCAGCCGTCAACACCAGGCTGCCCGAGCGGGACACCGTGCGGGATGTGGTCAAGTCAGTAGGTAACCTGGAGGCCTTGAACTCAGTGGAACTGACCAGCGAGGTCAGTGGCCGGGTGGTGTCGCTGCAGTTGCAAAGTGGCACCCGGGTGGATCAGGGCGCGGTCCTGCTGCAACTGGATGATCGCCAGGCCCGGGCCGACCTCGAAGTGATTGAATCCCAGCTTGCCGATGCCCGTCGTCAGTTTCAGCGTGCCCAGCAACTGCGCTCCAACAGCAGTGTGTCCCAGGCCGAAGTGGATGCCCTGCGTACGGCAGTCAGCGTGGCCCAAGCCCAGCGTGAGGCGGCCCGGGTCCGGCTGGAGAACCACCGGATTGAAGCACCGTTCGCGGGGGTGATTGGGCTCAGTGATCTCGACGTCGGTGCCTATGTAAGCGCCGGTACCCCCGTTGCTACCCTGGATGCCACCGAGCGGATGGAACTGAATTTTGCCATTCCGGAACGCTTCCTGGGCGACATCAGCCTGGGCCAGACCGTGGTCGGCCTGTCCCCGGCCTATCCGGGTAACCGCTTTACCGGCGAACTGGTGGAACTCGGTACCCGCATTAACCCGCTCAGCCGGACCCTGCCGGTCCGGGCAATGATCAACAACCCGGACGGCAAGCTGCTGCCCGGCCAGTTCATGTCCGCTACCCTGACTCTTCGGGAGCGCGTCGCTGTGGTGATTCCCGAACAGGCGGTGATGATCCGCGGCGATGAGCAGTATGTCTTTGTGGCCGAGGACGGCGTAGCCCGCCGGACTCCGGTGACCCTGGGATCACGGATGCCGGGCCGGGTCGAAGTGTCCGAAGGCCTGACCCTGGAGGATGCGGTGATCGTCACCGGTCAGGATCGGATCAGCAACGGTGACCGGATCCGGGTCCAGGATGCTGAAAACGCGATTCCGGAGAATCGTTTCGTTCAGTCCATGGAGTCCTGACCGTGATCCTGTCCGACGTCTCCATCAAACGGCCGGTGTTTGCCACCGTCATCAGTCTGCTGATCGTGGTCTTTGGCCTGGCGGCACTATTGGGCTTGCCGGTACGGGAGTATCCGGACATTGATCCGCCGGTGGTTTCGATCTCCACCGATTACACTGGCGCAGCCGCCGAGGTTGTGGATACCCAGATCACCCAGGTCATTGAGGGCGCGATCAGCGGCATTGAAGGCATCCGTTCCATCGAATCCTCGACCGAACAGGGCGAGTCCCGCACCAGCATCGAGTTTTCCACAGACCGGGATGTGGATATCGCGGCCAACGACGTCCGCGACGCGGTATCCCGGGTTGCTAACCAGCTGCCAGAGGAAGCCGATCCGTCGGTGGTGCGCAAGGCCGATTCCGACGCCCGGCCGATGATGTGGGTAACTCTGCGCAGTGACGTTTGGGACAGCGCCGAACTCAGCGATTTTGCCGACCGCACCCTGGCCGACCGGTTGTCGGTGCTGGAAGGCGTGGCCGATGTCTTCATCGGTGGTGAACGCCGTTACGCCATCCGGGTCTGGCTCGACCGGGAACGGCTGGCGGCCCGGGATATCACCGTAGCGGAAGTGGAGGCGGCGCTGCGGGCCAACAACGTGGAACTGCCGGCTGGTTCGGTGGATTCTTCCACCCGCAACTTTACGGTCCGGGCCGAAGGCCGGGTATCGACGGTGGACGATTTCCAGCGCCTGGTGATCCGGCGCAATGGCAATGACCTGCTGCGGCTGGGCGAGGTTGCCAATGTGCAGATGGGCGTGGAATCCGACGTCGGTCGCTTGCGGGCTAATGGCCAGACCGCCATTGGCATGGGCATCATCCGTCAGTCCAAGGCCAACACCGTGGCGGTGTCCGATGCGGTTCAGGCCGAACTTGAGAATATCCGCGAAACCCTGCCCCCGGAAGTCACCATCGCCGAGAGCTACGACGAATCGATTTTTATCCGCGCCTCCATCAAGGAGGTGGTAATCACCCTGGCCATTGCCGTCTCCCTGGTGATCCTGGTGATTTTCCTGTTCCTGCGCTCCTGGCGCGCCACCCTGATTCCGGCGGTGACTATTCCGGTGGCGGTGATTGGCGCCTTTATCGGCCTCGGTTTCCTGGGCTTCTCGATCAACGTGTTGACCCTGCTGGCCGTGATCCTCGCCATCGGCCTGGTGGTGGACGACGCCATCGTCATGCTGGAGAACATCCAGCGCCGTATCGATAATGGCGAGCCGCCGCTGCTGGCGTCTTATCGCGGCGCCAAGCAGGTGGCCTTTGCCGTAATCGCCACCACCCTCACGTTAGTCGCGGTGTTTGTACCCATCTCGTTTATGGGCGGCAACATTGGCCGGCTGTTCGCCGAATTCGGTTTCACCCTGGCGGCTGCGGTGGTGGTGTCCAGTTTGGTGGCGCTCACCCTGGCGCCGATGCTGTGTTCCAAGTGGCTGCGCCACAGCCCGGAAACTGCGGAAGGTCATCGCCTGTGGGCGGCCAGCGAGAAAGTACTGGATGGCCTGACCCACGGTTATCAGCGCCTGTTGCGGTTTTCCCTGAACCAGCCGGGGCTGTTGCTGGGATTGGGGCTGGCCGGGATGATCCTGGCGGCCGTGGTGTTCCCGCAATTGCCTCAGGAACTGGCGCCGACCGAAGACCGGGGCATTATCATCATGCCGGCCAGTGCACCCCGGGGATCGACGGTGGAATTCACCGATCACTATGTGCGCCAGGCCGAAGCGGAGCTGTTGCCGTACCTGGAATCCGGGGTAGCGAACCGGTTGCTGTCGATCGTCGGCTTCCGGGACGAGGAAGATAACGCCTTCATGATTATGGGCCTGGTGCCCTGGGAAGAACGGAGCACCAAGCAACAGCAAATCACCAGTGAATTGCGGGGCAAACTTAGCCAGATCTCGGGTATCCGGATCGTGGCGGTGAACCCACCGGGATTGGGACAACGGGGCTTCAACCAGGCGGTGCAGTTTGTGGTCGCCGGCCCGGATTATGAATCGGTGCAGGCCTGGAGTGACGAGCTGGTGGAGCGGGCCAAGGACAACCCCAATCTGCTGAACCTGGAAACGGATTTCGAACTGACCCGTCCGGAACTGCGGGTGTCGATTGATCGCGAGCGGGCCGCCGACCTGGATATTACCGTCGAGGATGTAGGCCTGACCCTGCAAACCATGCTGGCGTCACGCCAAGTAACAACCTACCTGGATCGCGGCCGGGAGTACGATGTTATTGTACAGGCGGCCGATGCCGAGCGCGCGACACCGGCAGACCTGGGTCAGATATACCTGCGTCCCCGGGAGGGCGGCACCCTGATTCCGATGCAGGCCCTGGTATCGGTTAAAGAAACCGGCGCCAACCCGGATCTTCGTCGCATCGACCGGCTACCTGCGGTGGTGATCAGTGCTTCTCTGGCAGACGGTTACGATCTGGGTTCGGCCCTGACCTATCTGAATAACCTGGCTGTGGATAACTTGCCTCCGGAGGCGCGGGTCAGTTATCAGGGCCTGTCCCGGGAATTTCAGGAGTCGTCCGCTGCCATCTACCTGACCTTCGGGCTGGCCTTTGTGATCGTGTTCCTGGTGCTGGCGGCTCAGTTTGAAAGCTGGATCCACCCTCTGATTATCATGCTGTCGGTGCCGCTGGCGGTAACCGGTGCCCTGTTGGCGCTCTGGTGGTCGGGCATCAGCCTGAACATCTACAGCCAGATTGGCATCATCATGTTGCTGGGACTCATGGCCAAGAATGGCATTCTGATTGTCGAGTTTGCCAATCAGCTACGGGATCGGGGCTACGCGGTCAAAGACGCTATTCTGGAAGGGGCGAGCCTGCGTTTCCGGCCGGTGCTGATGACCACCATTTCCACCGTGTTTGGTGCCGTGCCCCTGGTGATTGCGACCGGTGCCGGCGCCGAGAGCCGCGCAGCGATTGGTGTGGTGATCCTGGGTGGGCTGGTGTTTGCGACCACGCTGACCCTATTCATCATCCCGG